>Ga0123342_1005702_pt1 | contig 17827 bp, 6 predicted proteins | sample Turbeawhitnodule_FD_89960 | JGI IMG/M metagenome (GOLD analysis project Ga0123342, IMG submission 89960) | Root nodule microbial communities of legume samples collected from Mexico - Turtle bean Mexico white nodule | ecosystem: Host-associated > Plants > Roots > Nodule | place: Mexico: Nepantla...
GCACTAAAACAAGGTAAGCAGGATCTTGAGCAGATATCTGAAACAGCTGCCATGCAATGTAGAAGCAAGTAGTAATGCTGAAAATTTTGGAAAGTAAATTAAATGTCAACCACAAAAAATGTATGAGTCTATATGTATGTGTTGTTACCTGGCATAAACCGTTCATGAAAGTAAAGAAGTAATCAGGTCTACCATAATCTCAACAAGAAAAATATAAATCAATCTTTCCTTATTTGGTGTATTTTTTGGAATATCCCACTAATAAGCACTAATACAGTGTACAATCACATTTTTATTAAAATATATAAATTATACACACGTTTCTCCAAAAGACTAGTTTTGATATCAAAATCAATGTATAGATAAAAATTAAACGGTTGTTCATTGACAATTGGAATCTGTCATAAAACTACGGCTAGTTAAAATTCTTGAAAGGTATTTTCTAATGGTGACTAGTTTTAATTACCAACCAATGAGCAAAATTAAAATTGTGAGAACAAACCTGCCAAAACATATCAATAGAATTATCCAGAAGATTGCAGAAATCCAACTAGATTCTTTGTAGGCAACCCAGACCTGATATTGCATTGAATAATTAGGAATAGGATACCTAAATTGATCCAAGACAAGATTACGGAAATTAAACTTCAGCATTATAGAATTGAACATCTTTGCATGCAAAAATATTTTGACGTTGATAATCTCAACATTTTTTAGAGTGCTCAAATAGATCATTTTCAGGACTACTGCCATTGAAAACTACTATTCCTCAACTTATTAAAATCTTTCTGCTATAGCTCCAAAATGCAATTGGTAGCATATATATCTAGATGGCTGACTTCTCAGGTAGGCATTAAATGAAACCAAGCAGAAACCCCATTGCAGGTAATTTTACATAATCAAATGGCCTCAAATTAGGAAATCAAAACAAATCTCTTTTCCCACAATTAACTTATGATTTCCAGAAGAAACAGACCACTTCCTTACATTCTCTTGAATCTTGTCCTATCTTACTACAATAAACAGAATGCAGAAAATCAAATAGCTGAGTTCGGAAAGTTTGATAGTTATACACTCAGAACGGATAAAACCAATTAACTTGAATACATCTAACAGAATGTAACACCAATACATGCCCTTGAATGTGTGAAAGTAATTAAGAGTCATTTAAAAGGTCTTCGAGAATAATTCTCTAGAACAATACTTGTTTAATCAGTAAAAAAAGAGAATACACCTACTTTAACTTTAAATGGGGCATAAATGCTTCTAACCAACCAGATTATAAGAGTGAGATGTGATTTTATTATTGAATAGGGAGACCAAACATATGTTTTTTACCAACAAAATTTTTCATATAGAGTTTTAGACTTTTTATTATAAAAAATGTGATTCCAAGCATATCAATATAAATATTATTAGAAATTGTTTTGCCTACTTGAACCTTAGTTCTTTGTTTTATGAAATAAATTTGCATCTGTATGATTTACAGCTGCTAAAATTAAAAAAAATGTAGACATACTGCTAGAGCCACAACGTTGATATAGAAGTCAACTAGTGTTGCTACCAACCACCTGCAAACATTTTGGAGTTTATCATATTCACTTTAATGAAAAATAACTGGACAAGCTGCAACTTCAAAGAAAATTTTCTAACACGAGCATGCAAATGCAAAGATGTAAATATCTATGCTTGAATAAGACACAGCAAGTAGTCTTGGTGAATATTTAATTTAGGAAATGAAGACTAAAAAACACCTCTTAGATTTGTATATTTCAAAATAATGTAGTCCGCCTCTATGCATAAGCATTACAGTTACATCAGATACATTGCTTACATGCGCAAGTTATTTTGTTACTGCTTTACTATCTGTATTTGGATTACGCTGAGATCAAGTTAACATATAACTATGCATTTTGGCACTAAACTCAAATAATGAAGATTACCACACATCAAGCAAATATATCCTCAGCTTCCTAAAAAACTTGTTTTTCTAAGGCTTGAGAAGGTTCTTGTTGCATGATGATAAACTTACTTTAAAACTGAAGCTATTACATCAAAATTGAAAACAGAATAACTTGATGAATGCAGAAGATAACACAAATAAAGTGATAATGAGGTAATTAAACCAGTAAAACAGATGAAAAAGGAATGTTTCATCTCACGAGATACATATCTCATTCATGCAACTTGAGCTTATATAGGAAGGTTCGATCATTCTTGTGTTGACAAATAATATGAAGCACTTACGGAGTTAAAAGTTCTACTCGGAAAGGAGAACCATCAGTGACAAGAGTGTACACCAAAGTTACAAGCATGACGGCACCCAAAATGCTGAAAAGTATTCTTAGAATCATGACCGAAGAATGCTTTCTTTGTGGTGCTGTGTCATTCCTAAGTAAATGTGAGTCAATTAGAACCGATGATGAAAATCTAAAGATTTATACACAAAATCACACAGCTAAGTAGACCATGAACCTGGCCTCTGTACATATCATCCAACACCCTTTATTCATATATGTATAGTTTACTGGACATGGAACAAAAATAATTAATAACACAATTAACTTTAGCAACAGAAAGAAAAAACTCTGGTTCATTTTTTTGGCTTCACTAACTGTTAATCAAACTCAAGAAACCTAACTATCCTCATATTGATTAAAGGAAGAAAATTAATATATACATTTCAGAATCAACGGACTATCCAAGAAGATTACTAAAAAAATAGAAGCATAAGCTGGATGACAGCTAGACTCTAGAGTGACACCATTATGTATGATCAAGAAAATATACAAGATTTAAAAAAGAATGGCAAATATTGAGATAACTCGACTCTTTACTAGTGATTCTGTAGATATACTTGTTTGGATGCCGCAACAGAACATAATACATAGGATCCTGTGAAGATTCTTGAGAAGACAGCTTCAAAAATTGCACAACAATATAGGCAGATGTAGTGATGCTGAAACAATTCAAAAACATACCAAAAAGATGAATTAGCATTTCTGAGATTCTTTTGAATGACCATAAACAAGATAAGAAACAACACAGAAACTAATAATCAATCTGAGCTTTTATACATATGAGAGGAACCCTAACATTTTATTTGTATTATGAAATCAGAGTATTGTTGCCAGCTTCTCCATAGGTGTAACAAATGATAGGAAAACATAAAAAAAAAATGAATCTAGTAGACTATTCTTCTCTCCTCAGAAAAAATTTAAGTACGAAATATGAAAAGATAAATGTGACTTACTATTAGTATAACACAAATAACCAAGATTAACTAATCTTTAGATGAGTCATAAGAAAAAAGTTATTATGCATTACATAAATTCATTTCAAAGATGAAGAAATTAGCATTATCCATCAGATCCTTGAACCACTTGTTCCTCACACAATTATATATCACTGAGAGTTATATTTAAACCAAAAGTAAGGAACCATGACATCTAATTGGATTTTTATTTTGTCTGACAGTTATAGACGAATAATGTAATAGAATTTGGAAAAAGTCATAGTAAAAGTAGAGATCTTGTAAAAAGTTTTTGCTCATAGCTCCCATAATATGTTCTACATATTAATACAGTCTGGGTGAAGCAATATTACATATTATTATTCAATTAAAATAAAATCAAACAACGATAGAAAATGATACCTTCCAAAGCAAACAAGCAAAACAATCCACAGAATTGAGCTAATGAAGTTTGATTCCTTGTAAGCAACCCAGATCTGATGTGACAGACAATGCATGTCAGAGCTTATGAAACTTCGCTCGAGAAGTGATTTAAACATAATATCAATTAGGCTAAGTTCTTTTAAGCATTACGCATGTATTAGAGTGATTTTAAGTCCATATTTGGTTCAGCTTATTTTGGAGAAACAATCAGACTTTTGTTAGCTTTATGAGACATTCTGAGAAATAAGTGGTCATTTCTCCAAAAACAACCCAACAACACAAATGCACATAATTTGAAAATTGCGAGTCATTTGTGTTAAAGATAAGTGACATAATATACACACAAAAAAAACAAGTAGGAAATACATTATAAAGGTCTCCCCAACTTGACTTGAATTCCAAAGAAAAATTATAAGAGTACATAGCACAAGTGATGAGTTTCCAGTAGAAAAAACTGCACTGAACTTTTGTACAGTTGAAATTTCACATTAGCACAATTAAAACCAGACATGAAGTGTCAAATTTATTTCTCACTCAACACAAGATCAGTCCACTGACAAATCCAGTGCAGCACATATATTTTAAATTAGAATTTAATAACTTTTCTTTGCCAAAGTTTATCATTAATCATGTCCCTTTCTCTATCTAAAACTGATGTTGGTATCTTAGCATCACTAAATATTTTAGTTTATTCTCTCATTGCAGTAATCACTTTAAATAATGTATAGATTCCTCATGGAGTAAAACATCGCAGCTTCAATTAAAATTATAAACGTAATACGTGTTGTCACTCGCAGTCTAAATAAAATACTGAAGCAATTAACGAAGTCAAGTAGTTTGTTGACTTACACCCAAAGCTACAACGTTGATATAGAAATCAATCAAAGTTGCTCCCATCCACCTGAACCAAATAAAATTTGGGAAAACTTTGTTCATTCCGAGATAAAGCAGAGAACTAATATACAGAAAATAAGTTCATGAACTTTCCCAATGCAATCACAAGAATAAAATTAAACAAACTTCGTCTAACTTTAAAAAACTAAGATACATAAAATGATTTTAATATTTAAAAATTAATTTATGTTTTCGTGTTTTTGATATGAAAACATAATTCTATGATCGTTGTATTCTGGTACTAAAGAAATAAGAGTGTTGATTCAGCAAAGAAATCAGAGTAACTAAAATTTGGTGTAAACATGTGTTAATGAGATAGAGAGAGATTACGGTGTGAGGAGTTCTTTACGAAAGGGAAGACCATCGGTGAAGAGAGTGTAAAGAAGGGTAGCAAGCATGAGAAGTCCCACAACAGTGAAGAGAGTTCTCAAACCGGTTGCCACTGAAATTTTCGCCATTGAGATTGACAGAGAGAAGCAATTGCAAATAGCAGTGAAGAAAATTAAGAACAAAGATGCGATTTGTGGTTTATATGTGACCACCAACACAAGAGTGAATACACCATAAAGTAAGTTATATCAGTTGAATTTCTTGACTCAGTGCATTAAGGTGGATAAGGTACTATTGTAAATTTATGAATATTTTAAATTCTCAAAATATAATATAATACAGGAGTGTAATGAAAACGTTTTTTATTGTTAATATTAAAATAAATCTGAAAATTTGAAGAAAAAGGATATAAAAATATGATACAATTTATGTAAGAAAATTCAAGTGGTTTAGTTATTTGAAAAAAATATTTAAACGATCTAAGTTAAAGATGAAAATAGGATGTTTTTCATCCTTAAATTCAACTAACTTAATTAGGTTTTAGCTTAATAAGTTTTCTTTTAGCACATGTACAACGATTTTATGAGTTTGAAACTCTTCAAATATAATCAATTAAATAATATATATAATAAAAAATAATAATACTTATTATGATGAATAATTATTTTAATGAAAGTGTTTAAATAATAAGGGCTTATTCATAAAGTGGCAATAATTTTTTTTTCTAATTTTTAATTTTAATTTTTTTAATTACCTAACTCAATTATCCAGTTCAATTAAAGTCAGATTTGGTTGCTAAAGAAGTAAACTCAACCTAACTCTATAAGCATCACATGGGTTGGATTATGAATAAGAATAAATTCAGAATAATTTGGACTTACACCCTTAATTTATTAGTTAAAATCAATCTCATTTTTGTTGTTCATTTTTCATTGACTTATAATTAACTTTTTCTTTACAATTAGTATTGTTAATTTGTTGTGTTTTTCACCTTCCAAAGGATTTTTTATTTTTTTTTCAATTTACTTTTCAATCTATCATTTTATTTCATTTTCTCAAATTATAACCTCAAACTCTGTATGTTTCATTTTCTTTTATAACTTCCAAGCTCTTTTCTCTCTCATACCTTTTTTTTTTCAACAACTTATGGTTTCAAACTACTTTAATCTTAAATTTTAATCAAAGTGGCATAAAAATAAATTACCTGAATAAATATATTAAAATTAGTATGCATATTTGTACACAAAATAATAAAAATTATATATTATATTATTAGCATTAGCTGTTGCTATTGAAGTGATTCGAATATTGGATTATACGGTTACTAAAACCTAAAATCCACCATTTATGATCATATAATTAACAAAAATAGGATATACGTAAGATCATTGTTAATAATTCATATTCAAGATGATATCTTAATCTAATATTAGTATTTTAAATATATTTGGAATCATTGAAAATAGAATTAAACTAATTTGACTATATTTGTTTTTCAATATGAAATAAATTTATAATTTTTAATCAAATATATGTTATCTACATATTAAACTTGAAAAATATGAAATCAGATCAAAACACATTTTTTTTAAATGTGTGAAAGTAATTAAGAGATTTTTTAGACTAATTCTATAGAACAATATTTGTTTAATCAACAAACAAAGAGAAAACAACTACTTTATGATATGTGAGATGTGATTTTGGCACAAAACAGAAAGGTCAAACATCTACTTTCTACCAACAAAAAATTTCATATAATTTTAGACTTCTTATTATAAAAAGTGTGATTCCAAGCATATCAATACAAATATTATTAAAAATTGTTTTGCCTCCTTAAACCTTAATTTTTTTTATTAAATAAATTTGCATTTGTATCATTCAGAGCTGCTAAGATTAAAGAAAATGTACGTCATATGTTAACAAGCAATACTGTCAGAAAGTTTTGAAAATAACACAACTGAAAGCATGGATCTAATTAACAAAGAAGATACCAAGGACAGTTTTCTCTATTCGGATTGGTGTATGAGTCTTAGAACCTGCATACAAAGTGCATAAAATTTATGTTTTTTTTGCTTCTAACACACTTAGAGTATTAGGTATATTTGTGGTAGAGATCAATATAAAGTTTGATTCATGAAATTGAACTGGTGTAGGCTAACAACAACAAAAATACACACTTGATGTGCTTTGTTTCTTTTTCGAATATATACAGAACTACTATCTAGTTTTCTGTCATAATTGCAGGGGAGAAGCTATTGTAGCTGAATCATACACTAGGCACCTTCTTACCTTAGAAGTTTGGTTGGATCATGATTTGTTGGGGACCAGGTTTTTTGTCTGCTTATGTGTTCTTTATTTTTTATGTTGCAGCTTCAAATTCATCATTTATTCCATCACATGGTGACTACGTTTATGGACATATTATTACAATTATTTTTTACAAAATGCATTGTGTCATTCTTGAGTAAATGTGAGTCAATTATAACTGATGATTAAAATTTAGAGAATATAAACAAAATCACACAACTAAGGAGACCATAAAACTAAATTTTGTATATGTCATCCAGCACCTTGTATTCATATGTATATGGATAGTTTACGGTGCATGGAACAAAAATAATTAATAACACGATTTACTTTAGCAACATGAAGAAAAAACCCTGTATAATATTTTTTACTTCACAAACTCAAGAAATATTGTGTATCCATATCTGCTGGTTTAGTGGTTGTATTCATATGAGTATATATACACAGGTTTAGATCCGATTCCCTTTTTGTTAGTGGTATGACCCTAAGAATCCAAAACTGCTTCATACATTTTAGTAAAAATATTGAGGTAGATTGAAACATTCATACTATCATTTGGATGTCATCTTTAATCAAATATGTTATCTACATATTAAAGATAAATATAAAATCAGATAAAAACACATTTTCTATTACAAACAACTTACATGTCAGCATGTTTGTTATTATTTTTTGTGAGAGTTTCTCACCTTTATCAAACTTCAACTCTAGTTAATTATTTTTATAGTCGAGAACTTCATTTCAAGTTCAACCTTTTTGATGCAACATAAAATTTATATTATGAAATAGATTTAATATGAGTAATATTGCAATAGAATTATATTGCAATATGTTGTTAAAAGATTAGTTGTAATTACACATTAATTGTGCATAACTAAACCAAAAAATTACCACAGGTATAATACAACTAATTTTTAAAGACGACAAATTTTATTAACTCTTTTTTTGTAATTTTAGAAAGTATTTATTTACTAAAGACGGATTTAATTGATTTTTATTTAAGTTTAAAATGAGTGGAATAAAGTAGTATATAACTTAATCGTTTTAGAATTTCTTCAGTAAATATGTTAGTGAACTCTTAAATAAAATAACTCCTAAAAACGTCTTCATTAAAAAAAATAAGTGGTAAAGCTACGTCAATTCAAGAAGAAAAAAAAGGTTATAAAAAAGTAACCTACAAGTTTGACACTCCTGATATTATATTTCATTAATAAATATAAATATAAATAATTTTTTTAAAAAAATATATATTGGTTGGCAAGTGTCAAAGTATCAAGCCTTAAACCAATGACTTGTCATATACATGAACATAACAAATTTTTAGATAACTGTTAGGAGACATTTAGTTTTTGTTGTTGGTGAAATCAGAAGGAGAAATTTAGTAGGGAAAATTTCCAGAAATATAAAGTTAGAAAAACATAAACGCTTGGTTTACCCTAAAAAAAATAAAAGTTTTACTGAAAAAAAAAATGTCATTTTTAATAAATTATTTAATGTAATAATGAATTAAAATATTTAGTAAAAAAGTGTCATCGTTAACCAACCCAACCAAATTTAAAAAATATATATGACGCAAAAGGCCTCCCAAGATTTTCTCCCCTTGGATGGATAAATCATGCATGAACTGTGATTTAAACTCCATTGACTAAAGTATACTTCAAGTGTCTACTTCTCAGGAAAACACGCTATCTTATTCCACTAAACCACTTTCTCACCGCCCAATATTGTTACGTGTATCTCATGTTCTACTCAGTTAGCAAGGCAAGTAATACAAGGTGTTGTTGTCATCAAGCTTTTTTGTTACAAGTGAATCTTTTAGACATGATCACGTATCCCCCCATGTTCGACCTTTAGAACAAAGCAAATTCTAAGCGTAATGGTAAGGAAACAAAAGCTACATCACATCAGTGTGACGCACCACAGAGATTATGTAGCATTCAAACAGAATATAAACATTAGAAGGTCCGTGACACATCCCAATTTGACAATCGACGGGGAAAAAGTTCAAAAATTATTTAAACATTCCATGGTTTATATCTCGCAGGCTGTAGTTTATCAATTGAACATGCTTAACCTGCAAGTGCAACATTCTGAAGCTCGTCCTTCCTAAAACAGGACTACAATAAATGGTACAATTTATCAAAATGGCAACCTCAAGGTACACAGTTCACTCTCACAATCAAAGCATACAGTACGTATGCACTGAATGACCAAAAAGAATTTGAACTACAGCAACAAGGGGACTTCAGAAAATTATTCAGTATCTCCATATCAGCATGCACATCCACTCCTCTGTTCATTTTCTGGAACTGCCGCCTCAGGAATCCCTTGAAAATATCTGCAATTGAAATTGAAACAAAAGAGTTCGGAAGTCAGTTAAGCAGCTATCTGCCAATAACTCAATCAGGAAATAAGAAAATGCCCCAACAGAATAAGGCATGAGACTCCAAAGAAGGAATAAATATTAATACGTTCATATACATATTCAAAATAACCAATGAAGCGATGTAGAAAATAAAAATCGTAATTATCTGTTTTATGGGATCAGGAAAAGTGCATAAAAAGGTGGATGGTGGGAGGAGGCTTTCTCACCACAGCTACCATTCTGTTCCAACCTTGTAGTGTGGGAAATGGTCTAACAGTACAAAGCTTCCTTTCCTTCATCCCCCCCAACACACAAACACACTCTTCAAAATTTTGCTGGAATCCGTAAAAAAATTAGATATGATTGGAGGTAAATTGAGCTGGAAATCCAATTGTGTTTTGAACTCCATTAAAAATGGAATATATTTACTATAATGTTGTAGTTTTACAGTTTCATAGTCATAATATAATCTCACGCTGAATAATTAAAACTTTCCCCGCCCCCACTTTAATAATGTAAGCTATTCATCAACTTGTGTTAATATTTATATGCTCGACCTCCTTGGCTAACAGTAGTTGGCACTCTGCATGTATGTCATACAAGTTTTTTTCTCATAGCTCAAAATTATGAAATATGACACTAAACTAAAGGCTGTTGTTTTCGTTTATCAAAAACAGAAAAGCTAAATACACAAACAGGGTGTGTAATATTGAGGAGCAAACTCCAACTAGCTCCTCTCCCTTTGTTCTATATGATTTTCATTTCATACAGAAAAAAAAAATAATACATAGCAGTGACAAGAACTTACAATCTATATTGGAGAAAATATTACTAAAAGAATACAGTTAAAAGCAGAATGTCATGCCCAAACATACATAACATCTCATAAGAATACGGTTTTTTTAAACTTAATAAACTATCAGCTGCATAAGAAACATGTGAGTGCCAGGTATATAAATTCATATTTTTAACCAAACAAAGAAATCATGGAGCAGGAAAACGTTTGAAGACTCTCTACTAGACATTATGACTCCTTTGAAAACCAGATAATTTGGACAATCTATTGATCACAGCATCAATAAAGCTATTTGCTTCAATAACTGAACATCAAACTCAATTGCATCTAGTAAATGGAACATCAAACTTCCTTAAGTATTAATTGAATTGAACATTTATTGACATTGGAAGTTTAGAGACAAAAAGAAGCTTGATTGAAATGAGTATCATTTCCATAGCAACGAGATAATTTCTTAGTTAAGTATTGTTAGCATGTTGGAAAGGAACCAGTCATGATAGCTTAATATCACATATACACACATGCAATGGTGTTATCAAGAGAAGTGAAGGGATCAAATATTGACCCTTGGACATTATATGAACTGTTAAAATTATAAATTTAGAACTTAAAGGTCAAATGATCACATGAAAAAGTTGCATGACTTTAACTTCTGATCTTAACTATACATGCTCTATTCTCTTTTCCAAAAACAATTTGGGCACAGATGACCAAGGAGAGATATAAATGTTGACCTGATAGCTGCAATAAAAAATAGAGCCACCGAGAACATTTGGCTCCAATAAATGAACACCAGACAAGTATGGCAATTTTACATCTTCAAAGTGGAACATCAAACTGTCATAAGCATCACCAAAACTGAACATTTACTTCATTTGTTTCAGAATCTTCATAACTTGTTTTTCAGTATTGACATTTGACAATAGGTTTTAGGTTGCTTCTGCTTTAGATGAATCCTACCATTTTCTTTATTGCGCTTTTAATATCTTGAACACCTTCACTATCGATTTTTTGCAATAAGAGTCTTCCTCACAATTACTTTCTTTCTCTGCACTAGACACATTGATTTCAAAGAGAATTTACTGAAGATCATTGGATTTTTTTCACAAAAGCTATCATTCCATAAATGGGTTTCATGTCTTGAAATTAGTAATATCATTGAAATCAATACTTCAACGAATATTTTGAATCTGTTCATCAACCTTTGTTTTTTCAACCTCCCCTTTTCTTCCAGACTCCAAAAATTTCGAGGTGGTATATTATAATTCTTCATAGCTCTAGAGATGGCGAAAACAAGATGGACCCAACAAGTCAACTCATTTAATGCACCTTTTCTAACTAGGATTTGGAGGAAGGTGAAAACTCGTAACTTGGAACACAAGATCCTATGATTTGACCTAAAATGCAAAATTACACTTATATATAATACATAGGAATAAAAAACAACATAAATTGAGAAAATAACCTCTAAATTACAATATTTAAAACAAAATTAAATTGAAAAATTGTAATCATAATGTCATAATATCCAAATAGTATAATCATAATGTCATAATGTTCAAACAGTATAATCAAAATGTCAAGTTAACTTGTGTGGGCGACTCATCAGTGGAGATCTTCTCAGTGTTTCTCCTCCCCATTTGGTTTCCCAACAGAAAGGCAATACAAGTTCATCTGATAGCTTAAGATGCAACTATATAGTAGTTGCATGAATAAGATGGAGCTATCGGTTCAAAAATTGAGTGCAAACGAAAATGGGAAAGGTAAAAAGCATTGAATATTTCTATTCTTTACTTCTACTAGTTTTAATACTACTACTTCAACATAAAATTTTCAATTATTGTGATACACACAAGAAGAAATGTCGTCATCATCTTTAGCAAATTCTCTAACAAAGAATCTGCAACTAGAAAAGAATATCAAAGAGAATTAATAACAAAAAAAGATTGTTATTAAAGAGAAAGGCTTCTATTGCATGTGCCAACAACGGAGGAGGTTGAACATTGCAGAAGCCATCCACAATAGAAGCAAAGCAACTCAAAACATGTCATCAACATGGAAGTTGTTTGAAAAAACTGAAATTCTAAAAGAGAAAGGCTTAGATGAAGATATTCTTTCGATGATCTAGGTTTTCATGTGGCTAATCAATTTCTCATCATGAGATCATTTATTGTCTTTAATGAACACAATCTTTTTAAGAAAATGGATGAGTTTGGATATTGCCTGCATCAATGCCAAAAGCACATCTAAGATGTAGTCATGTGATTGCTTACGAGCAATTGGCATTGGCTTGTACAAATACAAACCACTAATGTTTGGAAGAAGGGAGCAGGTTTGGGAATTTCTTTCTAAGAAACAGATTCTGATTCCATAAGATGAAGCTCCACAAGAAATCAAAATTTTCAAATTAAAGCCTTTCCAAAATGCCAGCGGAACTAGCACTCTTCAGTGCCTTTGACGACAGTTTGGAAAATTGCCTCAACATCTTCTTTCATGTGCAAACCAGCTAATTTAAATAATTTTTGACAGAAGATTATGCTCCAAAGTAATTATTCTTTTACATAACATTCAGAGACAGTAATAAAAATTATATTAAATAAAAAACTTAGGCAATAAACAGAAATATGTGTCATGAAACGCATATCACTGAACCATCTTCTATTTCTATCACTTCATCGACATTCCAACAGTGAGAGTATGTAGATAGGTCTTAATGCGGTCTTAATGCATACTATTTGTAAATTAAATCTTAGGTAAATAGTTGGTTTAGTACAACAAGTATTAACATATTTCATTTTAAGTACAATAAAAAAATTAACAATCCTAGTACAAAAACTTTAATTATGTTAGTTTTGTTTTAATGGTTAAGGTAATTGAGTATGTGTTTGGTCTTTAGTAATTGTCATCTGTGTTTATTAAAAGGAAAAATAACATTAATATGCAAATAACATTCCATTAATATACAAAGTCAAAATTGTGAATTTAGAATACATGTGAGTAGAGTTGGGATAATTGCAAGGTTAATACACATGACAATTTTTAAATACCAGACACATGTTCAGTTACTTCAACCATTAACTAAGTTCAAATAAAACTAACAGCATTAAAGTTTTTGTACTTAAAACAAAATATGTCAATATATTTTTGTATTGAACCAACTATTTATCCTTAAATCTTAAACTGCAAGTAGTACTAGCATCATAGACAATAAATTGTACATGTCTGGTTCAATTATATAGTAGTACAACTTATATTCATGTATATCTGCATGCCAATTCAAAGTGAAACTTACATGTCTTGTTCGTGCTCATTGGCTAGAGCAGCCTTGGCAATACACAGGAATGCAGCATCAACATTGAAATCCTCTTTTGCGGATGTTTCAAAGTAGGGAATATTCCCTTTTGAAGCACACCAATCCTTCGCTTTCTTCTCAGAAACCTGCACGCAAGATAAATAAACATTTTACATTCAGAGATAAAGTGAGAAAATTTCATAGGGTAATAATATTTTCCTACCACTCGACTATTCCCGCCATCAATATCAATCTTGTTTCCAAGCAAAATAAATGGAAATGTCCTTGGATCGGGAGGGTTTGCCTGCATCACAAAATACAAAGAGAACATAAATCTGAACAGAAAGCTTATCCAGCAAATTCCAACATTGGTAGGTCATACATCAGAGTTAGACAATTTGTGAGTGTTGTGAAGACACACTAGCTAACAGGTGCATTTGTCTCTGTTGTGAGCACACAGCCACACACTAGCTAATAGTCAAAGCAGCAAGAGATAAAGCACTTTAAAAAGAACAAGAATTACCTGTTTGAGAAACTCCTCATGCCAGTTATCAAGGGTATCAAACGACTTCATCACATTAACATCATACGCAAGAACACAGCAATCCGCGCCTCTATAAAAAGCAACCCCGAGGCTTTGGAATCTCTCTTGCCCAGCAGTATCCCATATCTATCAATCAGACACACAAAATAAACACATTAGAACACAACACAAATTTCACAACAACCCTAGAACAGAAAAATTCAAAAGAACACTGAAATACCGTTGGAATAGGAAACGAAACCCACTTGTAGAGTGACAAGTCTGTCGTCAATCTGAAGTTCTTTAGTGACAAAATCAGCTCCAATGGTAGCCTTGTATTGCTGACTAAACTTCTTGTGCACGTATCTACACAGTTAGTTAAGGTCCACACAGAGCTAAATTCCAAAAAAATATAAAAGGACGAATAGATTATCAATAACTATAAAAATATCATCAAAATAACCGAAAACACAAATCTGATAAACTTTACAGATGCACTCGCTATGATTACAATTACAATTATAATATATCATTGTAAACCAAAGTGAATCCGAAAAGCGGTGAAAAAACAGCGACGCGCGGCGCGTGAGGATACTGATTCATCAACGAGGTCTTTCCCACCCTGGCAATGGCAAAACACGAATCAGATAATGCGTTTTCAGAAGCGGTGTTACCGGAAAAACATAAAGAACGTACCCGCTATCGCCAAGAACAATGACCTTGAGCAAGGTTCGTCTGCGCAACGACATAGCTGCTTACGGTGGGGGCGCAACGCACTCGGTGTTCCTTCCTTCGTTTCTTTATTGAGGGATTTGATTCCGAGGTCAACTACAAGCACAAAAGGGGAAAAGGAACGCCATTTTCGATCGCTTTCTGCACTGTTCTTGTACTAAACAGATTTCGCCAAAAACAAAAAAGGAAAAACAAAAAAGGGAAAAATAATTTTCCTTTTTAATAAATAAATTTCATAGACTAAAAAAAAAAAGAAAAAAAAGAAAGATTCTTACAGTGGATACCTGAAATTTAAGTATGTGAAGTTCAATTTGGAAATTTTTTTCTTTATGGAAAGTAAATAGGTGTTGTGTCTTAGATTAAATTAAATAAATTAAAGAGATAAATAAGTTAAGATATAATTAAAGTATAATTAGTTATAAGAAAGGTGTTGCGAGATAAAGTTACGAAGCGTGCATGAATGATGCCACATCGTGGTGATCTATCAGATCCAATAATATCGCTCTGAGTTGTTTGGGAGAGAGAAGAAAAGGTATCAAAATACGATACACCACCTAGAAGATTCCATCATAATTATTTACGTCACAATTGAAACGGACTATTCAATAAAAAAGAAAACCAATTCAGCACTCCATTTATTAAAATTACATAATCGACTTCCATTGAATTGATATATCAGTACAAGAGAATATCAAAAGCCAGTGGGTCAATAGATTTTTAATTTTTAAATATTAATTTTCTTTAAAATAAAAAGTATTTTTTATTTTATTTTCAAAAAAGAAAAACTTGTATGAAAAAGTTCATCATTTAAGTAATAATTGTTTGCTCAAGCAATTGGATGAGTTTTTTTTTTTATTTCTATATATAGATCAAAACAACTTATTATAATTTGAGTTAAAAGAGAAATTTAAAAGTAAGTGATTTTATTTAAGTTTATCCATTAAGCATTGATAAGATATTTAAACGGTAGTAAAATACTTAATTGATATGAACTCTCACTTAAATGATAATGTGTCATATATATAAGATGGTATGGTAATTAATTAAATAACTTATGTTGTAGAGAGATAACTTAAATTACATGGATTATATATATATATATATATATATATATATTTCTTGTATAAAAATGGTATGTGATGTATTGTCTTTTGTTTATAATAGTTAATTATTGTTAATTAAAATTAAAAATTATTAAGAAATTTAAGTTTAAAGTAATCTTGTTTCTATCAAAAATAGAATCAGAGGGTACTTTGGTGAGGAGTGTGTTCTTCGTGGAACAAGTTTTCAATTAGTCTCCAATGAGAGAGGGAGATCCACTTGCAAAAGACTCTTTGATGCTTAAGTCAGTAGGAACACAAAGATGATGATAAATTTTTAACAAAGAGCTAAGAGTATAAAATAAAGTTTAATATGTCCTTTTACTGAGAGAGTCATCACCTATTTATAGGTCTTGTTGGACTCACACCATTAAGAAAAACATTGAATGGTTATCATGAGATATAAATGGATCTTATAACCGTAACTATAACAACTAATAACATGCAATTGATTTATGGTGTTTTGTGTGTCTTAAATATAATATTAAACAACGGACAGTTATTGTCTGATTTATGTGTCTTAAATATTATACTAAATGAGTTGTTATTGGTTTGAATGTACCGGTCGTAATTGGGAGTATGTACATAAGTCCCCCCTGTTCGAATCCGATAAGATGTACTTGTGGACCAATTTGAAAGATGAACGAGTTTAGCTTGAACCCGTTTGGATTTGGTTTTTAGTTATGCTAGTCGTTGAACATGTTTCGTTCTTGATTGAACTTGCATTATTTTGCTTTGCTATTAGTTAAGTGTGTTGTCGTGCTCTTGGTTGAGTGTTTCTAGTTCTTGATTGAACTTGTAGTGTTTTTGTTTTGTTTTGCTATTGGTTGAGCAAGTTGTTGTGCTCTTGATTGAGCGTTTTCAGTTCTTGATTGAATTAGTATTATTTTTGTTGTGCTCTTGGTTAAGCGAGTTGTTGTGCTCTTGGTTGAGCAAGCTATTGTGCTCTTGGTCGAGCATTTTTAGTTATTGATTGAACTTATATTATTTTTGTTGTGGTCTTGGTTGAGTGTTTTTTTTTTATTGAACTTGTATTATTTTTGTTGTGTTATTAGTTGAGCATTTTTAGTTATTGATTGAACTTGACGAGATTGTACCGAGAAAAAGGGACTTTATTCCTTGCCTCATTAAAACATTGCTTGGTAAAACCCTCATTAGAGAAAAACACTCAAGCAAAGGAAAAAAAGTACAAGTTCTCGATTTTCAACTATGACCTGGTCTAATGTATTAAACGGTTTAAGGCCCCTGATGGGACCAACTCCTCCAAAAGTTCCCTTACCTTAAAGTACTCCTCCGTGCTATGACCTTGATTTTGGTGATAGTTATAGTGCCTAATCGGGTCCCCTAAAGGATTATTGGGGCTTTGTGTTGGCATACATACGAGTTTTAAGTTGCAGGGCTCTCGGAGTACGATCTCCCTTGAGGCATTCAGAGGGTGTAGTTTTTGAAACTTCCCCAACCTCTTTCTTTTAATATATGAGAAGGTCGTTGAGATTGGTGCCTTCATTGCCCTTCTCCGGGTGTCTGCGTTCTTCTCAATGATCATATATCTTACCGCCCTAGCCCATTGTTAATCCATGTCCTTAGTGTTGAACCAAGTGGTGTTCAAGCTTTGAAGAATCCAAACCCTTTGAAGGATGTTGAAGCCTTGATTGTGTTTGGTGTTGCTGTGCTGGTTTAGTATAGTTATGGGGTAGTTTGAGTTTTGTAATCCACCCCTTGATCGAATCTAAAGCATAAAGCATCTCAATCTTTGTGAAAATAAAATGTTTTCAAACTAAGTTAAAACAACCGATTGTTTTGTCGAAACAA
>Ga0123342_1005703_pt1 | contig 17827 bp, 6 predicted proteins | sample Turbeawhitnodule_FD_89960 | JGI IMG/M metagenome (GOLD analysis project Ga0123342, IMG submission 89960) | Root nodule microbial communities of legume samples collected from Mexico - Turtle bean Mexico white nodule | ecosystem: Host-associated > Plants > Roots > Nodule | place: Mexico: Nepantla...
CAATAATAAAATAAAAACAAAAAACAAAAATAAATAAACAATGGCAGAAAAAAATAATAACTAAAAACATATAAGATATAAAATAAAGGCAAAACAAAATAAGATAAATATACAAGATATAAAGAAAAATCCAAACAAGATAAAGATAAGAGATATAAGACGATACTAAATAAGGAGATGTTGATCATACAAAGAAAAATAAATGAAAGATGATCATTTATTTAATATTTTCTTCAATGATAATAATTAATGACGAGAAGTGCACAATTCAATAATATTGGGACATGTTCTTTTTGTGTGTCCTAGTGTTTGACAATATGAACATTTTTTTGTTCAATTATGTTGTTCTCTTATGTCCAGTCTTTATTCGACTTGACTTAGGTCTCTCCTTTGATGTTATTTTCATGTCGGGACCAGTATGTAGACCAATACTCTTCATTTATGAGTTTCATCAAATAGTCTTTCGTAACATGAAAGATCTGTTGCAATGTTGTTGTTTTTATTTTCTATATATATATATATTTATTTATTTTTACATTTTTCCTTTTCTCATTTTTAAGCATTAAGTGTAGCAATTGCATTAGTTTTTTTAGGATTTTGCATTTAGGGTAGATAGACACTTCAATATTATTTGTGCGTTCAATATTAATTAATACTAATTGACTTTGATTTTTTTATAATTATATCCTGCATTTTTTACTTGAAATTAACATGATTACATTATCAATAATAACAAAAATAAATACTAATTTATGTGTATAGATTCAACTTTTATGTTGTTGTAGAGTTTAATTTTTTATTTTCTTCATTCTTAAAAAAAATTAAACTAAACATTTTAATTTATTACTTTTTTATTTTGTAAAAACTCATTTCTTTATTCATTAATTATATTTCTAACATTTTAAACATTAAAAATACTTATTTTTTAATATATTCAAAATTAAAATTATAAAAAAATAATAATTTTTTATTTATTTTTGAAATGATGCTAGATAGGGAAATAAAAAATAAAAGGGTGTTAAATAGGAAAATAAAAACAAAAGGGTGCTAGATAGGGAAATAAAAATAAAAGAGTACTAGATAGGGAAATAAAAGTGTAAATGATGCTAGATAAGGAATTGAGCCCCACATGATAGGTAGACAAATTCAAACAAATGTCGACAAATTTCCATTATATAAAAAGAGAAATATTTTTTGTTAAAATAAAATAATTTTAAAATTTTAGAATTACATTATATCATATTCTTATTATTACAATTGTAAACATATCTTGTTAAAATAACATTTTTCTATTCAAATAAGATATTTTTTATTCTTTAGTACAACAACTTCGATAGTAATGAAGTTGAGGCTCGTAATATTGACAATGCGACCCAGATATATTAGTTTAAGATTAAATTTGAGTGACTTATGATTGACTGAGATATTATAATAATTTAGTTAATAAAATTTAATTGGCAATTTTAAAAAATAAAAAAGTTCAAAAATAAAATTGAAAATTCATAAATGATTCTAAAGTAACACTAAAATATAGATTATTCTAAACCCTATAAATATCTAAAGACGACAATGTCCTAACACATATATAGGTATTGTATATGAAAGAAGTTTCTTTCCAACTCCACATATTTCTTGAATCATCTCACATTCATTCTAGAATAAAAAAGTTCGAATATGTTTTTTACAATTTGAGAAAATTACTCCAAAATGAAAGAAAGTTGGCGAAAAAAATAAATTGAGTACAAAAGGTTGAACTAATATAGAGATTTGTAGTTCGCTTATATTTTAACACTTCTACTAACTATAATTATCCATCACCTCTAGTTATAATAATCACATTAACCCACACACAATACTTTATTTCATTTTAAAATATAATGTTAGTATAAATTATTCATCCATAAAAATAATAACTAACACCATCGAAGATAAACGATAAATCAAAACAAATCAATGATCCTATACGTAGTAATGAGACACCACCATAGTTTCTTCCGCATTTCTAATTCTAATATTAGTGAAACAGTTTGTAGCTACATCATCATATTTTTTAAATATCAATATGATAAATTAGTTTATATATTTAAATTTTATTAAAATATAATGTTTTTTTAAAATTATATTATATGTATAAAAGAAAATTTAAATATCATAAATTTAAGAAAAAAAACAAAAGCTAACTATAAAAATTTTTTATTGTGTAAACCTCAATTGAGACACATTTTCACATTAATTAACTTTTTACAATAACAAAATAATACTAATAATAAGGACATGTTGAGATCTTAATTTGGACTTTGGAGTTACCAATCTCGTTAAAAAAAAACTCATTGGAAAGTATAGACGGAAGAAATTGACTTTCCTAGTGACTAAAAATTAGTACATTTGGTGAAATAAATAACCTTCCGATGTGGTATTTGCAGACTTCATAAAAAAAAGTGTTGCTGTAAAAAAACCTGGGCAAACCGTATTTATAAAACCTTGACATGGTGGGCCATGTCTTCAATTATGTCTTCCACATTGCTTTGTTTTGTTTTGTTTTGTTTTTTCCTCTTTTGTTTCAACCAAGACACGTATGAGGGGTGTTGAATCTATCGCCTTTTGCTTTTGGTCTTGGAGATCCTTGATTTGCTTGCTTCATGAGGCGGTTTCCATATTATATCCTCAAGATTGCTATGAAAGTTCTTATAGAACTGCAACAATATGGAGTGCATCTTTCTTCATAAATGTAAGCAATCGACATGGGAAAAACTGAGGTTTTCAAAAACATACCTTGAGGTATTCACCAGTATCTCCAGCTGCTTTCTGAATGTCCACCATATAAAATGTAGGAGCCACTTCAAAAATCTTGGAGCAGAGAAATAAGAATTATTCTTTTAGCCATAATGTCAAGGGGTAGTTGAAATTCTGGGAGAGAGGGATGGAAACTTACTTCAAGGATGACAGAGAAATATGATGTTTTATTTGCTGAAACACCCTCTACCCTCATCTGAAAATTCACACAAATATCACTTCAGATGACTAAAGATTTGAAAAGTGTATGTGAATGGACAAAATGATGATGCCAGAGTAACAAAAGCAGTGAAATCAAGTAAATCAAACATGTAAATGCAAATAAACCTTGTAGTTGCGAATATGAGTCTTATATCCCATTGATTGTGCCACCACTTCCATACTCGATAAAACCACCTTTGCTGGCTTTTGAGTGATAAAGCGCGTTTGGTACTTTACAGAGTCCTGCAAGGATATTAGAGTGACAAATCAGATAGCATAACGATAATTATGGAAAATATTTAAGAGATTTAGACCCTTAAATGAAAGAATATTGTAAGTAGGTGCCATCATGTAACATGGTAAAGATTACATCTATAGTTTACTTCAGGGTAGTATTTGAACATTTAGATATGATTACTGACTGAGCGACATCCATACACAATGTAACAATTAAATACCTGTCCACGATCAAAGATTGTTGCAAGATTTAAGCCTTGAGACAGAATAATCAAGTCAAATGCATTAAGCATTAAAGGACCCATGTCCTCGTTATCACATTGTTGATCAGCCCTCTGTTCCTTCAGCAACAAAATAATCAGTAAGCTAGCAACAAGAGAAAACAAGCTGGCCTCTTTCACCAGTTGTAGAAAATGACTACTCGATTTGCATTATGTTCAACTTCCTTCAACTCAATTATACCAGTAATGAAATGGTTTTTCCAGGAATAAGATAATTCAAAATATCTTTTACTAATATTATTATTGTTTATGGTTCTTTGATATGCCTGTTTATTAAATGGAATTGTGGAGTGATCAACACGGTACTCATTGTATATGATTCTGATGTAGATCAGGAACTAGAAGTGCTTTTCTTGGCAAGTTACTCTCCTGATAAACAATCCTAGGGTGCTACTACGTCTCATGTTTCAAATACTCTCCAAATAAAGGAAATTTCAAGTTCATTACAACTATCAAAAGCATCTTAAATGTCAAAGCTGAGGATATATTCGTATACCCAGTATAACCAAAACTCTGATAAGATTATCCTATTCAAATTGAGAATGAATAATCCAAAAAAGAATAAAGTCCCCTCCCTAATACTGATAACAAATACTTCAAATTCAAAAACTCTAATATTAAATTAAAATCCTAAAACATTGTGTCCATTCTATCTCAGATTCATTCTAACATATGAAATTGAATAGGTAGACTGGAAAATGAAGGCAGATTAGCTTAAATACCAGATTTTTTTAAACACACACACATTGCTGATCAAAACACACACAAACAGATAAACATACCTCGGCTTCATCAAAAGCAGCATTTACATCATCAAGATTTACATCTTCATACTCAAGAAGACTGACAGGAACATAGCTCCTCTGAAACCATTCATCATTTCTTATCTGTTCAATGGTCATACGCTGCAAAAGTGCATGGAAACAAGGGAAGGAAACTTGTCAGAAAGAATGAGGATCAAGAAGTCAATTCTTTCCATATAAATATATACACATATATATATACAATATTTTCTATCAAATCCATTCACTTTTAAAACTAGAAAGTTCATGTAGTTCCCAATCATGCTCGAGAACTATATGTCATCACACTTTCAGCTTTTTAGATACCATTGTATCACAACATATCTCAAAATACCCAATTGATTTTCTATTTCTATGGCCATAGAACATTAATTTTAAATTAGCTGAGAAAGGTTGTGCCAACTCCTGTTGCGCAATGCAAATACTTACGGTTTCAGGATTTGGGTCCAAAATTCTTTTTATCAAGATTTTTGCTCCCACAGGAAACCAAGGAGGGCTTGAAAATTCTGCTCTCTCAATCTAAAAAAAAAAACGAAAAAAAAGGAAAATTTATCATAGTCAATAACAATCCAAATTCCACTTTGATGAAAACAATCGACTAGCAACGCAACCCTCAGATAATGCAATATTTCTTGAGCCTTTCAACACAGAATAGAAGAGTGTTAACACCAGAACTCATAGCTTGTCAGAACAACAGTCTGCACCTATTAAGAGATGCAAGAGACTACTGATAAAAACTTCCATTTCCAATTCTTTCATTCAGGGTCAATTTGCTACTCTGGACACTCTTTCATAAAAAACAGATAAATTTTGACCCCATAATAGCAAATTGTTTACTACTTATTATCATGTCAAATGGCTCATAAATAATAATGATGTATTTCAATAAATGCAAGATAACTATTTTATTTGCAATACAATATATTATACAGTAAACTATTTATTTGACATGCTTAAATTCATGCCTTACTATATAAGGTGGTTAGATCAAGCTCATCAAATGGAAGATATCCAGCCAGTAGGACATACAGGATAACCCCACAGGACCAAACATCTGCCACAGCACCGTTGTAACCCTTATGGCTGAGTACCTGAGTCCACAGAGTCAAAAGAAAAATGAAGATGTCAGCAAAAGAATGGTCAGTATTTACATTTGACATAAACTGGATTACTGAAAATAAGCTACACGACAAGCCAGACATGTATTTACCTCAGGAGCTACATAGTTTGGAGTCCCACAAGTTGTTCGAAGGATACTCACTCCCTATGAAAATGTTCAACAAGTTTGAGGCCCTTTGCTATTGTTATATCTTACATGAATCACAGTCATATATAAAAAGCTATTGTTGTAACAAGCTCACCTGTTCAGGCAATGCACTCAAACCAAAATCGGAAATCTTTATATTTCCTAGAGAATCAAGTAAAAGATTTTCAGGCTGCACAAGGCAAAGAAGAAAATTAGAAGAAATCATGATTAGGATAACAGACAAATTTGCATATCCCACTCAATGCAAACCTTTAAATCTCTATGATAAACTCCCTTGCTGTGGCAATAATCTACACCATCAATAAGCTGTTGGAAATATCTTCTAGAATCAGCTTCACTAAGACGGCCATGGTGTATCTGCACATTTATAGTATTCATCATGAACATGGTTAATATCTTTCAATTGTGGTTACTAAAACCTACAATAAAAGGTTCCATCTTGAGATACTCACAATTTTATCGAACAATTCACCACCCGTGATGAACTCCAATATGATGTAAATCTTAGTACGGCTTGCAAGAACCTGAAGAAAACCATATTTTTACAGAAAAACAAAGTGCTTGTGAGTGGCGACAACAAACAAGAGAAACATCAATAATGGCTTGTCAGAGAAAATATTGAGTCAGCATGTCTATTCTCTTAAAGAACTTTTCATTTACGAAGGAAGATTCTCAAAATATACTTCCACAGCTGTTCTTCACTCCAATTTTCAAACAATAATTAAAAAATTAAAAAATTAAAAATCCAAGATTCAGGTTTTCCTTTTACTTGCTCGAAAATACTTCTGAAACCTTAATTGACACCATATTCCATAATTCAATCATGATTCGAAATTGGATGACAACTTTGAAAAGAACCCAAACAGACCCTTAATTACAGAAACAGAAAGCAATTATCACATGCCTCGTACAGGCGAACAACATAAGGATGCCTAACTAGCTTCATAATAGAAATCTCCCTCTTGATCTGCACAATAATAGAAACACACCAGTAATGAAACATTTTTCAGCTAAAGGAAAATTAAGCTTATAAGGAAAGTTAATTAATTGAGAGTGCTACCTGGTCGACCATCTTGTGCTTGATGATGGTGCTACGGTCGAGCACTTTCATGGCCACGCTCTCTCCAGTTTCTGTGTTCTGAGCGAATTTCACTTTCGCAAAAGTTCCCTCCCCAATCGTCCTCCCAATCTCATACTTCCCAACTTTCCTCAGCACCATCTCTCTCCCTCTCACTGCACCAATCTCAGCTTCTGCATTGCACACTCTTCCAATCCCAAAAGCGTTTCACCAATCAAACGTTAATCACAAGCTTCGCACTTTTCCAATTTTTTATTTTGAATTTATTAGTTTATTAAGTCCCTTCTTAGCAAGGAAATAGAGAAACTGAAAGAGACCAACTTCACTCTTTGAAATTAAGCAAAAAGAAAATAGAAACAGAAAGAGAGTATGACAGCTATGAAGGAACTTTGATTGGTTGGTAGGTCATAGAAAGGGAAGTCGATTGGGGAAATCGGAGTGAAGAAAATTGGTGTGTGGAAAGAGAAAATGAAAGAAGGAAATTTGAAAAAGAAATGCAAAAAAATTTGATTTTTTTTTTAATATTGTTTGTGGGGATACATTGGAGACGGAGAAAGCATGGTGGACTTGTGACGAATAGGTGAGTAAGCAAGAAGGAAGAGTGGGGCTGATTGTGTGCGGCGCGGACGATGGAAAATGAAAGAATTGATTAATGGAGGTGTTTCCGGAACAGTTTCCGTAGACACGGGTGTAGGTGATTACCCCACCTCGTTCAATTATTAAGTGTTTTTACCGGCACTAAACTTGTTTTTCGGCTTGTTCACACAATTCCATCATTTATCTGGTTTAAGTGACGTCACACGCACTCAAGTGGGAATTGCAATTGGATTTGGAAACTTGCAGTGAAGTGAAAATGTTTTGGAACTATGTCAACTTCTTTTTTTAAATGTGTTTTTTTTCATTGTTGTAATGTTTGCTTTTAGATTATGCAAAATAATCTCGTTTTCATGTTTATTTTTAAAAAATTTGGAATTTATATCTTGTTTCTATGAATAAAAATTTAAGAATATAATTTTTCAAGAAAAAAAAAGTACATCAGACATTTTCATGAACAAAAGTTTGAGAAGAGATTATTTATTGATATGGAGAATAACAAATATTATTTGTTAGAGAAATTAAAAATCTATTAAGACATAACATTTCCAGGGACTATATTCACATTTGTTTTCTTTGGTTTATTTATTAAGATTGATTGAAAGTTGAAATAAATAAACATGATGAAATGTATGTAATGTTTCCATGCTTATTTATAAAATAATTAATTTTTGTTAATTTGCAACTTAATTCACTCATTATGTTTTTCATTGAATAACGAAATGCGCAACCATATGTACCTGTATTTTGCAACCATATGTACCTGTATTTTGCTAGCTTCTAGGAAAAAGAACATGAAATCTCTTTTACGTTTAAAATAGATAGATAAAAGAAATTATTAATCAAAACTCATTGAAAAAATGTTGGTTCCAAGTCAATTTTTTTTATGTAGTTCATTGAAAAATTCATCTATTTATCATAAAATGTGAAAACAAAAATGTTTGTGTGCCATATATGAAACATTATTGAAAGACTTTAACAAATAAATCTTTCATTAACTCATTTTCATGCCAACTTTAAACAATAACAAATTAGTGAACACATTTATTTTAATACCAGTTTGAATATTTAGTCGTTAATATGTTGGTAAATCAATTTATTTCACTTAAGTGTTAAGTGGTAGTTGAAACAACTCAACCTCACGAAACAAAAAATAATAATAGAAAGTAACTTAAGAAAAATGAAAGTGTGTGCAAAAAATTTCAAAAAAATATAAAAAATAATTATTACACAATTTTTTTTAAAGAATATAGTGGAATAAAAAATGCAAATTAAAAAATAAATAGTACTTTTTTGGGAATTTCTTTATATATGCTTATAAATTACAGGAATACATTTTATTTTCTTATTTATCTAATTATTTACTATATCTGAATCTTTAAAGTAAAATTCAATAATTTTTGTGGAAAAAGGTATTGATAATTAAATAATATTTTTATAATATATTTTAAGTGGAATATTGTGGATTAAAAAATATAATTTATATATTTAAAAAAATGTATTCATCAGAATGTATAGTTGTTAAGATCTGGAGCAGTTAAGTGCATGCGTCAAAAATTGATTCGAGGGTTTACCAAAAGGGGAATAACAGTGTCTGAAGCTGCATAAACAGGGCAAACTGAATAGGTTTCATAGAATTAAAGTGAACGGAATTTGAAGCATAGGTCTGGTGATTAATGTACTGGTTAGTGACGGTAGCAATTGAATAATCAGCGATGGCGAAAGCCGTGATCGGAGAAGAAACGCGACTCAAATTGGCGGAGGATCGTCTCAGCCAATCCGCAATTCCATCGGAGGCACAATCTCTGATGCCATCTCTGTCACACTCTCACTCTCCCTCTCCGAAATACCTAACTAACTAACTAACACCTCCGGTTTTACTTTCAGGTGGGTCTTCTAATCGGCAAGTTCAGCTCCGCTTTGGGCCGGGCCTTCCTCTTCGATTTGATTCCCACCCCACTCAACGATTCCGGTGAGCCCGCCTGTTCCCTCACCGAACCCGACAAGAAGAAGGGCCCGAAGCCCAAATCCAAATCCGAGCCCGCCGATTCCTCTTCCCTGTTCATCGACAAGGACTGGGTGGGCGAACATGCACGCCAGGTTTCTAGAATGCTCGTCGGTGGCATGAAGGTCGTGGGCCTATACGTTTGGGTCAGCGATGCCGGGTTCAAGAATTCCACCATAATGCTTTGCCAGGTATGTTAACAATTGGTTACTAGTTACTGCATTCGTATTTGACTTCGTGATTAACTATGTATGTGTTGTCTTGTAGACAGTGAAGGGTGTTGCTGACGCAGCGCCGGTTTTGGAGGGTGACTGGGATGAGAGACTGCTTCTTCATATTTGTTATAGTCCTAGAAGGTAACCCTAATACCAATGATTGTTCCATTTTGTATTATTATTTTAGTTTGTGATGTGATGCTCAGATGTTGCTATCAGTGTAGGTGGAATTGTAGAAACTGTTCATTGTCTTCCAATATTACATCAAGTAGTTTGCGGCCTTGTGATTTTAAAATGGGGAAGGTCTTAACTTCCCTACAGACGTACAAGTGCATGTACAACTTCAACATTAGGTAACATTCTGTGAAATCTGTGATATTCGTAGATTATCTGCTGAATCTGTTGGTAATTTGAGTAATTGGATATGGTGTTTTCTGTTATGTCCTGCAAGGTTACCCATATTACGTGACAGTGGATCGAAGTTTCAGACATTGAGTGATGTTCTTCGTCATGTGATCTCTGTTCATGCCAAAGAGCTTACAGGTGCAAAGGCCTTGATTGACGGTAAATTGGTAACTACTCGATTACCTCTTTTTCTTTTCAGCCTTTTACTTCTAATTTCTGGTTAGTGTTTCATGTTTAGTAAACTTTATTCAGAAGTAAGAAGCTATCCAGAGCTTACATTTAGGTTAAGTTATATCTTAAAGTTGTAGTTTGTCACATAGAGTCTGTTTGGACAAATTTTTCTATAAACACTTCTTGAAGAGAAAAATAAAAGGAAAAAGAATGAAATCAACTTCCATCTATTTCTCTCTTCAAAACTTAACACGCCCTTAGGTTAGGAAAAACCCCCAAGAGTCACTGCTTTTGTCCGTGGTTTAGGTTTATTTCCCTAAACTATTTTTTTATTACAATTTGTAGAAAATCCTTATGATATCATTATTTATAAGAAATTCATTTCTATATAAATTTAGGTTGTTGAGAGTGAGTCATATTCATCTGATGGTGTGCATGAAGTCGAACTCCTTCTACCATTTCTGAACAATAGTTCTATTGAAGGTATGTTTATCTGCTGCCTTATGTCATATAAGTTCTGGTTATTATTGTTATTCTTATTTTTCTTGTTGTTTTAAAACTTCAGTTTCCAACATTAACAGTTAATATTTTGTAAAGCATGCAGCCAAGGAGATGTTGTTGGTCTTCTTTCATTTAGTGGCTTGATATGTTCTTTTGCATATCTGAATTCAAAAGAGCCAATTTCACAAGCCGTCACTGATATAAAGGTGAGTCAATAATTATCTATATTCATTCTGTTCATGATTTTATGATGAAACTTTTGTCCTTTTATTCCATGGTTGTCTTAGGATTGACAATTGTTTGGAAATATCTACCCTAAAATATAATTAGTTGATTAATAAAGTGATAACTTCCCCCACTATCATCTCTTCCTGATTTTGTCTAGTACTGTCATTGATTACTATTCTGTGTGTAGGGAGATATCATTAAGAGTCTGCTAAGTAGATTGGATATAATCTGTGATGAGGTAGATGTTGACTCCGGTAACAATCATGATTTTGGAGGCCAGGCAAGCAATGAAATATCAGTTGAAAAGCCTGTTCCCCAACTAGTGTTACACACATTGAGGTAGGTAACTTGTAACAATGGTACAGTACTCATTGATACTTGTTCCTGATGTGATGCCATCTTACAAGGTTATTGCTTTTTGTACACGTATTACCTGATTCTTACTTACTGACTGGAATTCTCTTGTTAAGTTCATGCAATTAGACTGTGGGATCTATCTATCATTTATCATTGGATTGTTTCAAACACCTACAGTGAAAGTGGTGATCCAGTGCATGAGGCTTCTGCCTTGTGGGGTTTGGGGAGGGTAGATGTATGTTGTCTCAGTTCCTGAAGTTCACAGGGGAGTCTGATTTTTCATTTAGGCAGATTTTTATTTCACAATGATTTTCTTGGCTTTTTTCTTTTTTGTGATCCAGCTAACAAGGTTCAATTGATTTCATTGCTGATTGGTAATGTTTACAGTGGGCTATTATTTTGTATTCGTTTTTTGGTTGCAAAGAGGTCCATAGCCTGGTGTGGGGAGAGGGATGGTAGATTGAGCAGTGGAAAAATGGCCTGATAGTGGATTTGAACCTGGGAACAAGTACTCTCTCAGGGGATTTTATGCCACATTTCCACTTAATGAATCGTCGATTAGCATTTTCTGTATATTGATTGTTAAAGTTTACATAGATACATAAATAGAGAGTAAATCCGTGACCTAAATGCGTATAATCTGAAACTCACATTCTAGATTTATGCCACCATAAACCTCTATAAGTGATATAATCATGTCAATACATAGATTAAAGTGATACGTTTTTGTTATTTTGGCTTCCTATGATCTGGTTTGTTTAATTAATTAAACCTATCCTTTGTTTTTTTGGCAGAAAAGGATGTAGTCTTCCATTTCCTAAAAGAGTCTTTGCACCTTGGTTAGCTGGGGTGTTTGTGTGTGATTATTTGCAGCCGTCTGAAACTGTCGAGGTTTGTTCCATTTCTGTAGGGAAATAATAGATATTTTGTTTCTTGTGTCTAAATTTGTTTCCTTGTGTGGTTTTGTTTGAAGACCCACTACTCTGTTTTGCATTATGTGTATTGTTGCAGAAAAAAAAATGTTATTTGTTTAAGAATTTTGAACTGGTCCTTGAACATGTGCATAAAGAGACATTCCTGTCTTGACAATATCAATAATTTATTGATTCTGGGATGTTTCTGGAAGAAATAAAGCACCAGGTCATACCTTGATTCAAGCACCGGGTCATACCTTGAACAACTATCTAATCAATCAAGGTATGACCTGATGCTTTGCAAATAAAAAATGCATGTATTTCTTGAATTGAGGAGCGTGAATTACACATGATTTTGTTTTCCAATATCAACATATTTGAAAAAGCGGCTGCCTAGCCTGTTAAAAGCAAAGTAATATGATAATAATGTTACTTGTCACTGTTACATGAACTTGCACTTTTATTTTAATTTCTTCTTTCTTACTGCTATTTTTTAAATATTATTCCTGACTTGTGTTTTTCATTCCTTAGGTTTTTAAGGATCATTGCGTGGAGTTATTATCCATGAAAGCCCCAATGGAAGTATCTACAATTTTAGAGCCAGAAAAAGAAGTGTTATCTTTCAAAACTAAATCTTTCTTTGACCTGGCAGTGCCATCCAATTCTGAAATTCATCTCATGGAAGACAAGAGCAAACATGATGGCGGAGGCAAGAGTTCAAGTAGTAAAAGTGTGAAGCCCGGTCACATTAATGTTGTTGCTGCTGGTCTTATCCTTCTTTTGTCTGTGTTAGTTGGTTTTGTGCTATTCTTTCTGAAGGGTTAGGGTTTTGTTCTAGGATTTTCTCTCCATGGACACACATTGGGTTAGTTTAAAAAATTGCACAGTAGCCGACAACAAATTACAGTTCGAAATTAGACAACGGCAGGTATGAAAAATAATTAATGGTGTTTTGATGCCCTTCATCTATAATCGACTCAGAACCTAGTGTCGGTATTAGAGTTAGAAAATTTTATATTGCACTTTCTATAAGGAATTTTTTTAAATATAATTGAATGTTTTTAGTTCTTTAAACTAGGACAATGGTACTCTTTCAGTCTTGAAAGTTTGAAACGGAATTTTTTTTTCCTTTATTTTATAAATAAGTCTGGTTATTCTGTTGTATACTTTGACAGATTAATGCTTTGTCTGGACTTAAAAGATATATTTGAGGGAGAGAAAAATAAATGGATTTGTGAGGAAAAAGAATGGAGAATGGGGTTCTTTTGATTGAATAAAAGTGAAAGAAATAAAAAAAAATATATGAAAGTTGGAGAGTGATATAATGAATGTGATTGATAAAAAAAAATTAATCAATGAAATTATAAAATCATAATTTTGTTTTTATGGTTAAAATTATTTTCAAATGAAATGTGATGTATAATGAAACATGTGAGATTAAAACATTATTTTTGTTTCAATTCGTGAAATCAGTTGAACAAAATACAAATTATTTCACATTGAGAATACATACAAAAATGAATTTTGATAAAATAAAATAAAAGTAATTCTAAAAGTTTAAGAAAAAATTATAAACTTTGTAAATTTTAATGAAATAAATAGAAATTTGTGTAAAAATTCAGGCCTAATTAATAACTGATTGTGTATAGCATATTAAATAATTGATATAACATAATATCGACTTTCTCTTCACGTTTCAGTAAATTTAATCAATTGTCCTTACTATATAATTGATATCTCCTCCATTGAAATGTCAAGCTTGCTTTGTTTCAATCATGATTCATGACACATTACTTGTAAATTTGAAGATGTTCACCCTTTTCCTCGCCTAACATTACTCAATTAGATGAAAATACAATGTGTAAATGTAGAGATGCCTAAAAGATTCACATGTTGTGCCTCAAATGGTCAATTGGTCCTTTTGGCACACTGATTTCATATTACAAGTTTTAAAAAGATTAAAATTGAAGTTTACACATTAATTTTTGTATGTTTAGAAACGAAATTGTATATTTATATATTTGAAGAGATTAAAGTTGGGTTTTTACATTTTTATAAGGATTGAAATATTGTTATTTATCTTTCTCATTTTTCTTAAATAATAGGAGTTGAAATAGTTTCGATTTTTTTAGAGAGATTAAGAAATGACTTGCAGATGCCTGAGTGTAAGTTATTCTGCAGTATAATGCATACGCTATGTCAACCATAACCCTGTAATACAATTTTTTGTATCAAATAATTTTCACTTTCAATTTTAAGGAGAACATAAAATAAATAAGTTAAAACATTAGGCTGTGTTGTTGATTGGAAAGACATGTAGATAAGTTAAAACATTTGGTTCCTCACACTTGTGTCAATTTTTTTTATCATAAATTAAATGAGATTTTATCTAAAGATACTTCAAAGTTATGCAAAATTAAGAACAGTAAAGGGACACTAATGTATCTTTTATCAATTAATATTTTTTCAATTAATTTTAACCTATTATCTTAAAAGTTCTTCTCATATAAGTTATATCTATAAACTTTATGTTCATATGATATTTCATTTATATAGATTAAAATTGTAGTATAAACTTTTCAAAATATATTTAAATATACATTTTATTATTATTATTCAACTTTATTAAACTTTAACATAAAAAGTCATTGTTATTTGAAATTATAATTTAATCATTTAAGATGAAAGAGTCAAAAAAACAGAATGCAGAATCCCTTTAATGCTCTGTCTTACCTGAAAACTGACTTGCATGATAAGAGCACTCAAAACAGTTATAGTTGTAAGTTAACTGTTATAACAAACAGTTGTATATCTTTATGGTAATCATTAATTCTGCAACATTGAGACTCCTAAAACCCAAGCATTGGCTACTACCAGATTTCTGCATGACTTAGTTTTGTATAATTAAAATAATTTTGAAAATATTGATAATGAAAAAATCATGTAATACTTTCATATATGAAATGCAAAGAGGACCATTATATTATGTCGAGGTTCAAGTTTTTGAATTTTTTTTTATATTTTTTTTCTCCCTCTAAGCCACAATTTTTAGTATGACACTCACTATATTATATTGATAGATATGTATCTTAGCTACCATTTTTTATATTTATATTTTCTTTTATGGATATTTCAAAATTTAAATATATTATATTGGTACATTTTAATTGGTATATTATATAAGATAAGTATTTATTTTATATAATTAAGGCTTTATAATAAATAATTATCTTCAAGTATATAAATTATATTTTTTATTTACAATAAATAATTATCTTTAAGTATATAAATTATATTTTTTTATTTACAATCAGCTATCTAAATTTGTAATGATATTATTTTTATGTATAGATATTAAAAATTCATGTACTACAAATAAATGATTAAATAAAAATAAATATTAAAGAAAAAAAATAATTAGTTACTATATTAACAAGATTAAATATTATTTAAAAAATTAAAAAAAATTAAAGATATTTAAAATTATTTTCTATTAATAAATTTATAAAATTATTTAAATATTAATTTTTTTAATTTCTAAAATAATATCTAATTTAGTTAATATAATAATTAATTATTTTTTTGTTTTTTTTATTTTAATCACTTTTCTAGTAATCAAAGTTGAATTTAAAGATAATTTAAATATAAGATAAAGTAGTTATTAGTGATTAGAGATAATAAAATAGAATGATAGAGTGAGACGGTTGAGATAGATTTTTTTTGTTGATTACAAGAATATTAAATGAAATGCATCATTATGATTTATAAATTATTATAAAATTAATTTATAATTTGTTTATTCCCTTCTCGTATTGTTTTTTATTCAGAGATTAATTTTAAATCTTGATATAGTATAATAAATTGAAAGATATTTTTTTATTAAGATAGATACAGTTTTAGAATTATGTAATTTTAATGAATCTTAATTATAATTTAAATGCTAAATTAAGGCTAAAGATTCTAGCCAAAAATATTTTGGGATTTGTTAAGATTATTATATATATATATATATATATATATATATATATATATGTTGCAGTTTAAGAGTGGTAATTGTTAGCAAAGATGAAGAGTGGTGGCAGAAAAAGGAAGAAGACGAAGAGTGATGCCCCTCCCCCTGAACCCTTCAACGAAGACTTGACGATAGAAATTCTGTTGAAGCTACCCATCAAATCTGTGGTACGTTTCAAATGCTTGTCGAAGTCATGGTTCTCTCTAATCTCCGATCCTCAATTTGCAAGAATTCATTTTGACGCTGCAGCTGCACCCACCTACAAACTTTTCAATTTAGTTAACGATTCTGAAGCTTATTCTGTAGACATAGAATCAGCACTTTGTGATGATTCTGCGCATGCAGTGTCCAATATTCCGGTTCCTTCACGCTCTGACAAGTATGGAGACAGCTTATCCGTCGCAGGTTCTTGTAGGGGTTTTCTTCTGTTACAATGTTTGTTCACAGATTTTGTCGTGTGGAATCCATCAACTGGTATTAAGAAACAAATTTACTATAGCAATTGGTCTCCACATCATCTATCTGGAATCGGCTATGACTCATTGGATGATGACTTTGTGGTGGTGACTGTAACCCTAAGAGCTAATAAGACGGTGGTTCGTTATTTCTGTTTGAAAACACAGTGTTGGAGTTGTGTTGAGTATGGTGTTTCGTATGCTCAGCATAAGCTTGAACTCAGAAATGGAGAGTTCTTGAATGGGGCTCTTCATTGGATAGTTAAGTCCGCTGATAATCTTGGTTGTGTACTTATTGGGTTTGATGTGAGGGAAAAGAGATTTTTAGAGATTCCATTGCCGAATCATTTAGCCATTCTTCCAAAGAGATATGAAATATACTATTTGAAGGTAATGGGAGAATATCTGTCATTGTGCTTGGTGGTGCGTAACCAGGCTCCAGTGATTGAAATATGGTCGATGAAAGAATGCAAAGTAGACTCATTATGGACAAAAACATTTGTCTTTTCCTCCAATTTTGGTTGTTTTCTGAGTCTTATTTACCCCTTATGCTTCACAAAAAATGGGGAAATTTTGGCATTCAATGGCAACGAAACATTAGTGAAAATCACTGAGAACGGGAAGCTTAGATATGGGCAGCGGCAGAGCAGACTTGATTTCATGAGTTGTGGTGTGTACAGAGAGAGTTTTCTATCACTCCCCAGCAACAAGTGAAGATGAACAGCAAGAAGACCTCTGTTCTTGTGGATGTAAAGATTAATTTGTTGAAACTTTTAATGAGTGTTCATATAGAAACAATGTGATAATTTGTCTCTAGTGAATTACATGCTATTTCACACAATAATTGTTGGTTGTTGAGTTGCTCTATTGGCATTCAATAAATTTCTCTTGCGCATAGTTTAATGTTTATAAATAAGCCTTTTGTTTTGCAAATTTATGATATTCCTAAAGATCCATGCGCAATGAATGAATAAATCTTTTCCGACGTCTTAATTTATTTATCTGCATAATTTCTGAACATGGAAATTATGAATACCTTGGGCTGTTGCATTATACTCCCAGTATGCACTTCTAATTTAATTACTGTTAAAACATTCTTAAATTTAGATAAATGTTATAATTTCACTAACAAATATTTTCTTAAAAGTAAGAGATCATTTCTATCGAACTAAAAGTAATATTATTCTTTGTTCCTGCTAGGGAGATGGGACCTAGAGAACTGTTGAAGTCTTCTTCTCCTTCCTTCGGTCGGGCAGATGGCTAGGTGATGGACTGGGATCCTTCTCTTTCTTCTGCTTACCCTTCGGCAC
>Ga0123342_1005704_pt1 | contig 17826 bp, 7 predicted proteins | sample Turbeawhitnodule_FD_89960 | JGI IMG/M metagenome (GOLD analysis project Ga0123342, IMG submission 89960) | Root nodule microbial communities of legume samples collected from Mexico - Turtle bean Mexico white nodule | ecosystem: Host-associated > Plants > Roots > Nodule | place: Mexico: Nepantla...
AAATAGGATGCTCTCTCAATTGTAAGATACACCACAGAAAGAAATACAATAGAGAGAATTGCAAAGAAGAGTGTTTCTTTTAGAGAGAATTTAAGTGTGAGTGAGTGTCTATTTTTTACAGTTTTTAAATTTCCCGGTCTCCTTCTTTTGTGACCTGCGAAGGTCGTCGTGGTTGGTGCCTTCACCAACTTTCTCCGAGCATCGAAATTTTCTTCGATGCTCGTGTACCTTGTCGCCCTGGCCCTTAATTGATCCATGTCTTTCAGAGGTTCAACTTATAGGGTTTCCAGGACTTTACTCGAGCGTAAGCCTACCAATAGAGCGTGCATTAACACTGCAGAGTGAAGATTAGGTATGTTTAAAGAGGCTCGGGCAAAGCGGGCCATGAATGACCTCAGTCCTTCACCTTTTCCTTGCACGACATTGTGCAAGGACGCCAAGGTGGTAGGTACGAGTTTACAATAGGTGAACTGGGGTAGGAACCATCCACAAAAGGTGTCGAAGGAATTCACCGAGTTCCGAGGTAAAGAGTAATACCACTCCAAAGCCACTCAATCAGAGTGATGGGGAACAAACGAAAATGAACGTCCATGTTTTATGAGAACAACTGAGCCTGCATCATGTAAGTCTTGACATGAGCTTCAGGGTGCGATGTTCCCGAATATTTCTCCAAGTTGGGCCAACTCCATCTTTGGGGTAGTTGAGCCTTCATCACCTCCTTGGTGAAGGGATGGAAACCTCTTAGGTTCGCCTTCATCGCTCGGTTGACCAACGGGCTAGGGAGTGCCTTAAAGGGTTGATGTTCATACCCCCAACTTCCCTGCCCTAATGAGTCTTGAGTGGTAATTGTCGGGGTCTTCCTCCATGATGATCGTTCGGTGGGAGTCTGGGTTGTTCATCTCCCCTGAGCGGAATTCCTAAAGGGGGCTCTACGGGATTTCGCAGTGCGGTCTGAGGACAAGGGGTTTCCTTGAGTAGGGTTGTCATCTCTACGAGCCATATGATCATGCGATGCCAACAAATCCAACCTTTGTTGCTCCAGATCCAACTTGTGTTTCTCCTTTAGGGATGCCAGATCTTGCTCCATTTTTTCCTACATCTGGCCTAGGGCATCACTCATGATTTTTTGTAGGTTCTCCTTGTTTCTCCGAAGGAAGGATTCCAGCTATTGATTTGTGTTGTCCTGTTAGGGATTTCTGTAGGATGTGTCAATTGTTTTGGTGGTCCCAAGAGAGGTTTTGCCAAGGGCCCACAGTGGGCACCAAATGTTTGGGAGTGTAACTTGGCGAGGATCGCATGTTCCTCGGGGGACGAGCCTTCAATTGGTCTCCGATGATAGGGGGAGGTCCACCTAAAAAAAATCTATGATGCTTAAGTCAGTAGGAGGACAAAGATAATATGTTTTTTAGTATATGAGTTTAAGAGTATGAGATAGAATGAATCTGTACTTCCTGAATATTTATAGGTTGATTAGATGGTGACCTTTGTGGATATGTTATGTAGCTGCTATTTATTCTTTAAATAATCATTCCTCCTTTAAGGCATGTTGATTAGGTTGTTTTCTTCTTGATTGCCCTTTATAACAAATAAAGGATTGGTTACGAACTTGGATACTCATCCTGAGCCAACGGTCGTGCCCGATCTCGAACCAGGCAAGTACAGTTATAATTTAGACAAAAAGTGGTTGAATGTAAATAGCATTTACCTTGTACTTTGTATCGTTAGTCTATATTAGTGGAGCCTTGACCATGTTGATCAAGAAATGTAGTCTAGATTTTCAAACAAATTAGTATAAAAATACATTTTGTTGATCTTTCTCAACCATTATTCTTTTTCATTGCATGATATAAATTTGCAACTAATCTAAGAGATTTGCAAAAACGAAACGTTGAACAGTATTTTAGACAATGTGTTTGTTTTGCATTTGACGAACTTGCTTGAAAGTGCATCTATCCAACATTAAAATGTGTCTCAACATCTTTCAGACTAAACTTTATGACAAAATTTTAAAAAATAAATAAATACACAATTCAATTATTTATTCTTGTGTATTTGAAATATCTTCACTCTGATATACTCACTCCTTTTCATACAAATAAAAGTCCTTAAAAGTAAAAGTGTATGAAATTTTCAGTCCTTAAAAGTAAAAGTGTATGAAATTTTCTAAGAATAAAAATAGTCAAGAATATATTTCAATAACCTACTAAGAAAATATTTATTTTCATCAACATATTTTTTGGAAATAAATGAAAAAGATAACCTAAATGAATTATCTTGGAAATAAAGAGATCTCCTTCAAAGAAATATAACATCACACATTGTTATTTACTCCAGTAAATTAGAGTAACATCTCTTCAGGCTTTTTGAAAAAAACACCCACATCCCAATTTTTAAATGTTACACAAACTATCCATTTGTTTTTAAAAACATTACATATACACATTTTTTTTACATTACACATGCATTCCCTTAACAAAAGTTATTGCAATGATGGAGAAAAATAGAAGTTACTACTGTATTGATGAAAAGAAATATAGTAATGATGAAAAATAATATAGTATGTGTAAGTGTCATTTGAGAAAACAAGATGTATTAATATCTATTATATTAAATTTAATTGTTGTACATATTCCTAGAGGAATTCTTCCCTGCCCTATTATAAATGTCAATTAAAGACTATTTAATGCATAAATATTCATTATTTAACGCAAATAATTAAATATTTCAAGTAATTAAAGACCGGCATAGGCGAATTAAGAGCTCTTAAATAACTAACACACTAAGGATAACCAAACTAAGAACCTGGTACATTTCCAAATGTTCTATTGAATCAATTTCAGTAGTTTGATCATTAAAAGATTTACAGATTTTCATTTATTTATTTCTAATATATATAGTAAAGCACTCGACTGTTGACTATTCAATTGATTCTACCAGATTCTCCGAAAACCAGAGTAATGAAAATCATCCAAAACTACGGATATCAGGGGAAAGCACAGCCTCTAGTAAAAATCCAAAATTTACTGTTAAGCCTCTTGCTATTTGTTACAACGTATTACAGAAAATGTTTCTTCTGTATATATGCAATTGGTACTAAAATACATCCGAAATTGAATAGCACATTTTTGTATCTATGTCCTCTGTACAGAAAAGCCAATATGAAAATAAATGTGGTTAACAACACACTCAGTTATACATTAGAAAGGAATAATTCGAGTCCAGAATCCTCATAAAAATTTCTTCATGCCTTCTATACATCATTGGGCTATCTCCCCATGGCCCATTCCTCAAACCTGAAAAGAAATGAATATCACAAGATACCACTGTTTCTGTCAGGGAAACTGAGACTATAATATTGTGTTTATAACATAAATACAAGGAAAGTCACCTATGAGAATGAGAGCAGTTGTTTTACATAAGCCAATGGAAATGTAGATCTGGTAGAAATTCAGCTGTAGAGTATAAAAACAATGGACTAGCAACCCCTGCAAACAGATGCTGGAAAAAGGGATACTCATCTTCCTGGGCCATAACTTCTATTTTTTGGCCAACATGAGTTTGACCCCTGTAATAAGGAAAAAGTTATATGTATATATACTGTATACAAGCATTAAACTCAAGTAATAGCAGGAAAAAAATTATCACCAAAACCCATCAACACTTTCTCTAGAGAATAATGCATTAAAACAATACAAAGGATGTACACAACAACTCCGATTGAGTAATATATTGAACTGTAACGCAGAGTGTGCACAGCTCAAATTGAGGAAGGACCTCAGCTCAAAGTAAAATCCAGAGCATATAATGGCGGTGGATAATGTAGCCTTACTTTTGGATACGTGCAGTCGCAATTACCTGGTAATAGTTTCCTATTAAAATAACATTTTACTTGTCCGATATACTTTGAAGGCCCAATTATTTGATTTAACAACTTACGTAATTGCTATAAGGACGATAGGATATTAAAGGGAGTTATCGTGAGTGCGACTCTAAAGAACAACCTTGATTACACTAGTTTATATGACTCACTCATTAGAAATGTATATATGAGAAAATCTTCCAAATTAAACTCTGCATCAGATGAGCTGAAAGGTATGTACTCAGATCAAAGCATCATTATAAGACAGTCCATTAAATTTCTATGCTAAATTACCAAATTGAACGCGAGGGCCAATAGCAACTTACATCAAATCTACCCTCCTTTAAGTTTTCCAATGATTCAGCAAGTTCAACTTGCTTTGAAGCAGTTGCTAGCAGGGCCTGACATGAAGCAGCAAACTCAATCAACACAAATGTAAATTCTCAGAAAAATGACTTTCTGTGATAGGTATAATGGGTAGGAGACTGGCACTACCTTCTTTGTTTTTTGCAAGTCATATTCTATACATTTTATACGACTTAATGATTCTTGAAGAATATCCTCTTTTTCAGGAGGAATTGTTTTAGGTTTATTGGCCATCTCAGTAACCACCGCCTCTAAATTCTGCAACCTCTGCCAAAGTGGCTCTTTCATTGCCGGACTAATTAAAAGTTCCTGGCAATTGGATTGTGCTGTTTGGGTTCTCCCATGGTTTCTTGGTTGGTTGTCTACAGAGTGAACCGAAAACAATCTCCCCAATGCCGCAAGTATTACATAAATACAAGTTAACAGTTTCACTGTTATTTGAGCCAAAATACTTGTAATATAGGGAAGTAGTGGTTTCTGTGGTAGTCTTCTGAGATAATTGTTGCTTGAATCACCTATCAGATGCATCATTTTTTACAATTAGTATAAAGATAAGAAATTCTCCTTACTAGAAAAGAAAACAAAATTAAGTGTGCTCAAACTAGTAATAAAGCTGTGAGATAAACCTTTCGACAAATAATATTTAACTACACATATATACTAAAAATTCAAGCAAAGAATCTGGCATTGAGAAAAACAAACCAATAAATATCCATCCTGTTTTAAAACAGACTGCCGTAGGAACTACAATAACATCCTGGCCTTTTGATTGTGTGATGTAACTTGGTTAAGAGTGGACCAAGTGAATTCATTTTCCTAACAAATTAACATATCTCCTTTCCTCAGCTCAAGTGGAGCATCTAAACAAAGATTGTTCACAGGTTATGTAGCAAGTTCTATTATCACCATTTATAAGCCATAACAAAAGTTCATCCTCTAACATTTATCCAGAAAAAGGATGAAACCCCCTAATTAGAAAGACATAAGGAATCACGTACTTGTTGAATCAACATCCCCAACTTCTCCGGCAGCATTAACTGGCTCGAGTAGGTTTTCACCAGGTGCACAGTCTCTCATTGTTTTCTGAAATACGGTTCCATATCATATATGAGTTGCAGATAACCTAAAGTTTAGACAAAAAAAATTAAAGATAAAGACTATATTCACACAAAAGGAGAAACAGAAAAGTTCCAAAAAGATATATTCTAGAGAGCATTTATAAGAGATATATGGGTTTATGGAAGTGATTGGTGACCAACTTAGTTCTTGTAAGTTTTCTTTACCTTAAAGCTTCATGGTGAAACTAATCAAAATAAAGTTGTTTCAACGTTTCCAGAGCAAGCTTGAAAGCTAAACCTGTAAGTAAGCAAGCACTGATTCCTCTCATCAGCCTAGTTCATCTTGGCCATCACCCAGACTCAAATGACTAGTCCAATACCACATAATAAGTCCTCTTCATCAAGTCCTTGACCATTACAGCTCCTGATAATGAGGATTCTAGTTGGCCTATTGTCATTCACAAAGGTACTCGTTCTACATGCAATCCTCATCCTATTTACAAGTTTTTAAGCTATCATTGTTTGTCTCCTTCCTATTGTTCTTTTGTTTCCTCTTTATCTTCTATTATCATTCCTAAAAATGTAAAAGAGACGCTTGATCATCCTGGATGGCGACAAGCCATGATTGGTGAAATGCAAACCCTTGAATATAATGGTGCATGAGAGTTAGTTCATCTGCCATCTAGAAAGAAGACAATTGGTTGTAGTTAGGTCTATTCCATTAAAGTTAGACTTAATGGTGAATTGATTGCCTCAGAATGGGTTTGACTACATTGATAATTTCTTTCGAGTGGCCAAATTATTACTGCCAGACTTTTCCTTACCATGGTAGTCATTGGCAAGGTAATCAAAATCGCGATTTTCATCGTAAGATCGTACGATTTACGATTTATGTCCTTGCCTCCGATCTGCGATCACCAGAAAAGTGCAATCCCGGAGGATCGCGTGGGATATTAAGAATTTTTTTTGCATGGCAATCTTGAAGAAGATGTCTACATGGAGCAACCTCTTGGGTTTGCTGCTCAAGGGAGTTTAGTCTGGTTTGTAAATTGCATTGCTCTTTGTGTAGGCTCAAGCAATTTCAATGGGCTTGGTTAGGAAAGTTTAACCGCATTGTTCAAACCTTTGGACTGAAGCAGTGAGTCAGATCATTCTGTTTTCTATTGTCATACATTCCCTAGAAAAATGTGTGTATTTAATAGTGTATCTTGATGATATAGTCATTACAGGAAATGATGCTACTATAATATCTCAATTAAAGGAACACCTATGCAATCATTTTCAAACCAAGGATCTTGGAAGTCAAAAATAATTTTAGGTATTGAAGTAGCCCAATCAAAGGAAGGTGTTGTAATCAAAAGAAATATGCTCTAGACATCCTAAAAGGGACATGTACAATTGATTGTATACAAGTGGATTTTCTTCTAGATCCAAATCAGAAATTAATGGTAGAATAGGGAGAATTTTTCTCTAATCCTGAAAGATATAGAAGACTAGTTGGAAAACTTATTAATCTTACCATTAATAGACCAAATTTTTTTTTGCAATTGGTGTTGTAAGTCAGTTAATGCAGAATCCTTGTACTGATTATTGGAATGTTGTCTTCCTTATTCTAAGGTAACTCAAAAAGGTTCCAAGACATTGTCTATTTTATGAAAGTAAAGGGAATACCCAAATCTTTGGATATTATGAAGCTGATTGGGCAGGTTCTCCCATGGTTAGACGCTCTACTATAGGATATTGTGTATTCACTAGAGGAAATTTTATCTCTAAGAAAAATAAGAAACAAAATGTAGTTGTCCACTAAAGCAAGCTATAGGACAATGGCTTCTCTGACTTGTGAGCTTGTATGAGTAAAACAGTCCCTTCAAAAACTAGATTTCTGTGAGGTTCAACAAATGAAGATGTATTGTGATAACCAAGCTTCTCTCCACATTGCTTCTAATCTAGTGTTCCATGAGAGGACTAAACACGTAAAAATCGATTGTCATTTTATTTTGAAAAAGTTGTTGTCTAAAGAAATATGCATATACTACAGTTTTGACATCCTCAACAATAATTTTGGTAGCACCAAGATGGAATTCTTCTTGTTATGATCAAAAGTTAACCCAAGGTGTATACATATAAATATACATGAACACGTAGATAACAGGTAAATACAGACTACAGCTATAGTAGTAGAATTCCTTCTGTTTTGGATCAGTTGTCTTCATTGGTTTCACTAATATAAGCTTGGAGTTACCACTTCATTCCTTGGCCATACAACCAAGTTCTTTTCTCTTTCCTCTCATTCATTTCATTGTATTTGAACTTCAAATGTCATTATAAATATGAGAACCTAAGAGAGGGGAATCAAGTTCTCTAATTTGTTCTCTATTTTTTGTATTCATTTCGAGTTTTTCCTAAATCCAATACCTTCATATACTACAGTTTTGACATCCTCAACCATAATTTTGCTAGCACCAAGATGGAATTCTTCTTGTTGTGATCAAAAGCTGACACAAGGTGTATACATGTACATGTAGATAAACATGTAAATACAGAGTACAGCTATAGTAGTAGAATTCCTTCTGTTTTGAATCAGTTCTCTTCATTGGTTTCACTAATATAAGCTAGGAGTTACCACTGCAATCCTTGGCCATACAATCAGGGTAAGAAATTGACACTAGTAAAATTTTAGATCAAGGTGAATGAATAGATGCAGGTAGGTATACACTGCAGTTCTTTCTAATTTTGGGATTAAATACCTGTGACTAGATTCTAGATTTTTTTATTTACTTTGTTGTAAATGTAAATTTAGAGAGAGGAGGTTTATCATATTTTACACTTACGACATGTTGTTAACCTCAATGAGGATTTACAGTGTAACTTACAGATGACCTACTATCATATAACAATAAAGGACCACTAACTTGAATCAAAATGACCTTTGCATTTAAAACTAGTGTAGTGCATTTCCAACAAGCAATTAAGAGATCTATAGAAAACCACAAAGACAACATTTTGATGTACATCGAATTTTTCATTTTTCAAATTTTAAAATAGTTTTTCGAGAAAACTGAGCTAGCATCAACCAGATTTCTACTGGGAGTTTACTTCATAGTGTGTCATCAATTGCGTCACAAAAATAGCAGAAATCGAAAAATCTGTCATGTCATATTGCGGATAGCATCATGGCAAATAGCCAAAGTTGCATAGCAGTTGAAATATATGATGATGATATATATATATATACACATATATATAATTATGTATGCATATATATAATTATGTATGCATGAAAATTAAGTTGTATGCAAACAAATAAAATATAGAAAAATTGGTAAAATTAAATGACGTTCATAAACTTATCAGAGATAACAAGAGAATCATAATCTCCGTTGTATGCCAAACAGTTGGAAAATATAATTATTGATGCCTTTGGTTAATTATAAGTGCTTTGTTTTACACTAAAAGTAATAAATAGTCTCTAACCCATAATTTCCGCCTACAAAAAGTGATCCAAGCAAGGCACATTTATAAAAAGATAACAGTTGATACTAAAGAAACTAGTATTGACCACGAACCTATTTGCTCTAGTCTTTGCAAAGATGATATATACTTGCAGTTTACCTCAAAATGTAAACAACTAGCACACATTAAGTAAAGATATCAGATACTCTTAAGTAGTGTAAGAAAATATTCATATTGGATTAGTCTATGGCTCCAATCAACAGGATTAGATAGTAGCAAACTTAAGATTCCAAATTATCGTCAACTCTAAGTCACAGCGTAAATCATATGATGAGCAAAATACTTTCAAAAATGGTATTTATAAAATGAGTAATCAGTAAAGATTCTTGTTTGGGAGATAAGAAAAAATCCTAAAGATTTGAAACTCAAACATAAAAAATATGAAGATAAAAAAAAAAAAAAACAAAGATATAAAGTCAACTCACTTTATCACCAGAAGGAACAGATTGTACTAAAGCTGAGGGACTCAATCTTGCTGCTGATGCTGATACAGTTTCAGATATTTCAGAGCTTGTAACCTATGAAGAAACAATCATGTGTAAAAAAGCTTTACAGCATGCAAATGAATATGAAAAAAACTTGTGAATTGTACCATAATATACTGTATTGGAACTAAATTTGTGTTACCTTGCGGGCATATGACTTCACATCTACCTCATTAGCAATAGACGAACTTCCAAACTTTGTCAACTTCATTGCTTCTCTAGAATGCAATATCTGAAAATAGAAAAAGTATTATTGGGCAATAATTCTTACATGTGATTTCATACAAATGTGGAAATCCTAATAATGTCGTACTTTCCAAATGTCAGGATCATTCCAAGGCCCTCTATTAGATCTAATACACCCTCCATCATTTGGGCACGAACAACTGCCACCAAGGAAATCTGGAAGTTGGCTGTTGATAGAAGACAGCAAGGGAATGCTTCACATTATATGCATTATTAGACATAGAAACAATTAACTGGAACAGTACAAACTTAAATACAAACCTTGAGTCTATAACCTCTAACAATCTGCTCTGAAACTTGTTGCCTAAAACCTGTAGAATCAAAATACTAATGTTTGTATCTATCTAAAGAGAAAAACATACAAAGAAAAATAGATATATACATGTATTTTGGCCGTGGTCCTTGGATCAAGAAAACCTTTTGCTGTATTCCATAGTAGCTTGAACCCACTACCAGCATTAACAATGAACATCTGGTTTAATGTCTGCAAAAAAGGACCAAATTCAGAAGTGAAAAATGACTGTATAGCCAAATTACTAACAGCAATTTATTTTTTGCAGTGAGGGTTACAGAGCATATAGTATGATTTATGTATTATTATTGTATTAGTAGGAAGTAGGTTAGGGATGGGCATTGTGGGTTCAATAAGCACAATTGCAGTCTGTATCCCTAATTCGGGTTCCATTGTGAAATCTATGTGCTTGAGCTCATGCACAAGCATGCACCCATGTGAACATATATGCATGTAAATGGAGAGGAAAAATGGGCAAGCTATTCAAGACAGAGGAAGGTGAAACATAACTAATTAGATCCATGTGCCTATGGGTGTTTTTGCATTATTTCCCTCCAAATCAGTTTTTTTCTTTGTTTCTTTGTCCCGTTCATGTTTTAATGCAAAAAATAAAATAAAAGGAAGCCAATAAACTATTATTTGTTAAATTTAAGTTTCTACAATATTTAGTTACCTCAGGGTAGTTATCACCATCAATTTTTTGCATGCGCATAACAAGATCATGTGCAACTTTGCCAAAGCTCACCCAATTCTGTAAAATATACCATGTATTAAATTTTTGACATCAGCATAATGCTATTTTGGTTAATCAGATATGTTGCTGTAAACATAGAATTTACCAGGCCTTGCACATCAAGTATAGTTGTTGTTTTATCTATATGCCTCTTTGCTGCAATAGAACATGCTGGGAATTTCTCTTTAAACATTTTCTCAAAACCCTGAACATGATACTTTAAAAATCGATCTACTGTCGTGACACTCATCAACTTGCTGGGTTCAACTTGGCCAAGTCTTTCAATATAAACCGGCCGGCCCTCTTTGTCCACACCATGGTAACCATGAGGATAATAACACTGAACCTCTTCATACTCCTTATATACGAAGTCCTACATATTATTCATCACAATACTGTTCATTCAGTAATGGGAAGATTGAAGTAATTCTTGAGATCAAGGAAATCATATTGGGAAAATCTTCCAAAAGGGATATGCACAGGATTTCTCTTCACTAGATTTACAAGCTATGGATGGCTGTTAATGAAAACTAAGTTGATATCCTTCAATAATTGGGTCCCAATAAGTACACAATGAATTCTTTAATAAGTAAAAGGAAAACAACCAACTATCAAAGTTTACCTTTAAAATAGAATCTACTCCATACTCCTTCCTCCAATGGAGCATAGCATCCCACATCTGGACTGTTTTATCAGTGTCAAACTTTCTGGCCTTCAGAAACCTGCAGCATGAAAACATCAGCTGCCTTTTTTAGTGCATTGGACCTCAAAAGATATTTCTTTAATACAAAAACTTGTATAGCAAAGAACTTAAACAAGATATCTTAATTTTCTCCAGAAAAAAAAAAGGTTCCAAACATGAAAGAATGCAATTAGGATAAATGATCCTTTAACTAATGCCTTGCCTTCTCTGCAATGAATATTAACAACTCAAACATCTGGATCTATCTTTAAAAGTGGAAGAACACTTCAAAGAAAGCATCATGTCAATTATTGAGGAAGAAGCTACAAAATGTCACTCCAGATAAGATGCTTCTGGTTGCATCTTTGCACAACTAATATTCCCCAATAAGTTAAATTAGAAACTGCACCTCTATGGCAAATGAATCAACATTCAACAGGTTATGAACAAAATAGACAATAATATACGTTTATTTCGCAGTCTAAAGCAATAAAACAAAGCAGTCAAAAGAGAAATAGCATACTCAATAGAAAAGAAACTTGTTAGACACATTCATTTACCTCAGCATTGTATGATAATCATCATGGGAATCTGGAAGCAGATCCCTTGTAAGTAGCACCTGACGAAATGAATTCACAGCTTTTTCCTCATTAGCATCACGGACATCTTCTATGAAAATTGAAGCAAACTCACTATCTGCAACACGTGTATTACGCTTCCTGAGACTATAAGTGAGTCTTGTTGAAGCAGTCATTGCTTTTCTCCTAAGAGATCTAGCTCGAGACTTCCGCCACTCATCCTCGGAAGTTTCAGGCTCAAAACTTCTACACCTCTCATCTTCTTGAGCCAATACTTCTTCAAAATCCATGGACATCAATAGTTAGACTCAAAACTACAGTCCAAAAACAACCAGAATAACTAAGATATGTTCACAAAAATCAACATCTCAGTGCCATAACGGACTAGGGCTATGTACCTGGCATTCTATTCAAGACACAAATAATTTGTACTTAGATTGCCTCTGCACCAGGGGAAAAAACAAGAACCACCTTTAATAACAACAGATGCAAACCAGGATCAGGAGCACTCATCAGCTAAGACATTACAAAATTGATCAAGAATTCGTGTATAAAAACAACAAAATAATAAATTTATTCATCTGGGATAATTAGGGAACAAAATCCATACAAAAAAAAAAAAACTAATTCAAGAACCCAGATCAATCAACGAACTAAACCCGCTTCCACACAAGACTGAAATTGGATTACGCCATTACCCAGATAACCCCTCCGTCATGAAAAAAGCAGGAAGTAGAACAGAGAACGACATTACAACAAACTCTACAGAATCTAGAACTTTCCGACAGTAAAGGCTAACACTGGAAGAAATTCACAAAACAACGCGATCGTTCAGCAGAATCAGTTCCACAAACGAACAAACATGCCCAAAACCATAGATCAATCAATAAGCTAGAGAAAAACAGCATTACACCCCACCCAACCAAGAAAGAAAATGACCTACATTTCACAACAACAAACACAATTTCGAGAGAATCGAATGTAAACAGATCAAAACCAATAAAAAAACACGCCGAAATTCCACAACCGAGCCGGATCAAAAATATCGTAAAAAAAAGTCAGAACCGAAAATCACAGATCAATCCAAGGGCGCGGATTTCCGATCCTAAGGTAGAAAAGAACCACATTGCACTCCAGACACGTACCCGATTCGAAACGGCGTCGCTTCAGACACGACGATAAATAACAACAACACTAGTAATATAGGTAAAAATGAGAGACGCGAATATCGCTTTCTCTTTGCAAGATCGAAAAATGGCGCCCCCCTCTTTCTCGTTGTACCGAAATCCGTACGAAAGCCGCAGACAGAGACACGCAGAGAGAGAAAGAGAGAGAGAAACGTTGGAACAAACGAGGAAACAAAGAGAGAGGCACGTCGTTATCAAAAGCGTTAGCAGTGGCGTGCAACGGCCGCTTCTGTTCTGCTACTACGCGCTAACGACGGCTGTTTGGTTTGTTTGTTGGTGGAATTCTGGAAGCGGGGACTCCAAAACAGAGCCGTTAGTTAACGGAGGCGGAGTGGGGTGCGATCGGGTGCTATTGGTTCTAGAATACAAAAATAAAGAAGTGAAAAGCTTTTTGTCCTTTGCACTCCCAGCGCAAACGTGCTTTTCTAACGCACTCCATATGCCATAACTTTTGTGGATATATTTTTTATTATTCATTAAAAATCATAAAATTGGGACAGAGTCTGGTTTATGAGAACTTGGAAAAATCAAAATGTGTAAATTTCAATATTGTTTAACAAATGAGAGAATGCCTGTTTAGAAAAAAAGTGTCTTGCTAGCATTTTTTTTAAGTGATTCTAGACTTTTCAACTTGTTTGAGAATCATTTCCATATATTTGGTTGAGAAAAAAAGAATAAAACAAAGAAATTAAAAAAAAAAGTCACTCAACACATTTAATATATAACTATTTTTATCTTTTGGAATGCACTCGTTCTTTTCTTTTTTACATAAAACAATGTCCTCATTCAAAAACACTTTTTTTTTTGTTTATAAGAAAAATAATACAATTAAAAAAGTAATTATCAAAAATAATAAAATATATTATTAAAATTTCTATTGAAGGTATAAAATTTATTTGTAAAAGTATTTATAAAATTCAATATTTTCATTAGATTTTTAAATTGTTATAATTATATAATAATTTGTAATCTTTATTAAAATACAAAAATCAAATTATAATAAACTATGTATTTTTATTTTTTTTTATCATCATAATAAACTATGTATAAAATATAGTTAAAATATTTTAATTTTTATTAATTAGTATAATTATACAATAATAATATTTTAATTTTTCATCAAAACTATTTATTATATTTTTTTTTAATGATAGAAAGTAAAAAGTTAGCTAATAATACTAAAAAAAAAATAAAAGAGATAAAAGGATGTGTAATTGTTAATTGTTAGAGTATAGGTGAGCTAATAAACAAATATTTTAAACTAGTTTTTAAATTACATCTAACAACAGACTAATAAGTATTAATTTTTTTTTCTTTAAAATTAATTTCTATTTAATAATTTTTTTAGTAACAGTATTTTTATAAATTATTTTCTATATAAAATAATTTTGATATATACAACATTAATTTCAAATTTCTTTTGTTTTTCCTTTCTAATATAACTTGTAAAAAAAACTCATACAAACAAACAATATGAACGTTTTTTAGTATATGCTATAAGTTTAAATAGTAATAAATATACTTTCTTATTACAGCTATTGTAATTCATTTATTTTAATTTTTTTATGGTAGAACAATATTTTTAAAAGAAAAATCATTAATTAAATTATATAATTTAAAATGGTTTTATTACTAATACATAGTATTAAAATGTGCACACCTAATTTATACACAAATGCAATGTAATTGTAAAGTTAACAATGCTTAAAATACATGTTTGTATGAATTAGAATGAAAATAAGGCTCAAATTTATTGCTATAACTTAACAGTTCAGGTTTTTTGTTACTATATAAGGTTCAGTTTATTACACTAATATCATATAAGATAAGTGATATAATAAAAAGAATATATACCAAATTATATTTAAAAATAAAGGTAAAATGTTTTAAGAATACATTAACATTACATTAATATATGTCTAATTTAACGTGTTTTTAGCTTATATGTATAAACAAATATACTCATCAGGTAGACCATAATATCTATTTGACTCTATATTTTTGGTTACCTAATTTAAATGAACATTTGTATATGAACTTTTGATTCTATATTCTCAAAATAAAATGATTATATCATAGTTTTTATTTTATATATTTCACTATTTCCTTTTTTATTTAAAATATGTTTATAATTATTGTGAAGTAAAAATAAGCTATGACAACGGGAGTCAATCCACTCTCACAGATTGGATTAAGTTAATAATGTGTTTATATATTTTACTAATCATTAAACACAATAAAAAAGTATATTATAAAAATGATAAATAAATATTAATATATATAATTAAATTAATTAATGAATTAATTATCTAAATCATTTAAATATTATTAAACAACATTTTAGTATTAAAAAAATTAAAATATCAATCCACATCATTAAAATGAGTAAATAATTTTAATGAAAAAAATTATTAAAAATTGTTGTTTTAATTAAGGGTTGATCGACCACTAATCCAACTCAACCCATTTAATCTGACTTTTATTCAATTTTACTTATATTTAACAAAAATATAATTTTTTGCTTAAATTCATAATTATTTGGATAACTCATGGGTTTAAGTCCATCTTTACAACCTATGTAATGTGTTTTAAAGCACGTATTCTTACTTAATTCTAATAATAGTTCATAGAAACACTTTTATAAACCTCTTGGTTAAGTTAGCACCATTAGGAAAAGTCAGATTCTTAAAAAAAGTTAGCACCAAAAGTCCTTAAATTAATAAAAGGTTAGAGAAACGTAAGCACTTCTCTTAGAACCTAATTTGACATTCTAAAAGCAGTAAAATTATTTTCCACTTTCAAATAAATATTTAATACAATTTTAAACTGATTACGAATATTTGATGATTCGCTATTCCACAATGTGACCGACCAGTTGTTGTGGGCCACGTGGAGGCACGCCGGTGATGAAATTAAAGGTGGTTCTTTGACGTAAAAGGATGCAAAATTGCACATCATGTGGGTGAGTGCCACGTGAGATAAACCCTTTAGTGGGTCCCTCTTACCATACTAAATAATTAAAAACAAAAGAAATAAAAACATTTCTATTTGACTATTGCTGTGTTTTTTTGCCTTGGCTTTTGATTATTTCATTGTGTCTGTTCTTCGGATCTTACGCCTCATTATTCTTGGGCATTGTATATAAACACAACTATTTACATTTTCTAGGAAATCAAAGCTGGCTTAATTGGTGTAGTTAGGAATTGGAATCAAGTGTCTTTTGATAATTCTAAATCAGCATGAGTTAATTAGTGTTAGGATGTGATTGGAATTGAAATTGTACTTCATGTACTATTAGGTCTTAATGATAGGTATTCCTAATTGTGATAGAAAAATGGTATACTAAGAAAGCTTTTTCTAAATGGGATAATGGATTCAGATTATACCTAACTTGTTAATGGGTTTTTGTTATGTGTAACATCTTTCTAGTTCATATTGTTTTGGATTTAATAGGATTAGTTAGACATGTATGTTAGGTCAGTTTTAAAATAGCTTCCTCTTAAATTGATAGCTTACGTATTTATGAGCTATTAATTTGATTGGTTGGGTAACTCTCTAACATAACTTGTAGGAATTAGTCTTTATTTATTTTTAAAAAAAATCTTTTAACATGTGATATAAAGGTTGTATTGATACACATGTTGATATGTATTTTTGATGAGTTTTTTTTTACACATTTAGTCAAATGCTAAATTCTTTCTTGTTGATATTGTCCCATTTATATTTTTAGAATTCAGATGGGCTAAACTTTTAAATACTACAGTAATTACTTCATTAAATATATATGTAAGAGAAATTATTTTGGTTTTAGGTACTCATACCCATATGGATTCTTTTTATTAGTTTTTCTCCATGGATCTTTATAAGACTCCATTGGACAATGTTCCTACAAATAATCAAAGGAAAGAGGCACAAGTCTTAGTTTTATTAGAGAAAAGTTTTCTAAGACCAGCATTTTTTGATAGCATATCGTATATCATTTGGTTCTTATAAAATTTTAGGGGTTTCTTACCTAAGCTCTCTTTAACCAAGACTATGTGTTTTTTATCTCAAAGTCATGCTTCAATACCTTGTTTTAATCACATAGGACTTTGTTATATGTCAATTTTATTAGAGAGATCTTCCCGCATATTACTAATATCTTTACATGCTAATTCATAATTTATTTTCATGTTTTTGTATGCAGTAAAAATTATATTATTGTTAGTTATTGCTTCATTATATGCATGCCTAACAAATTATATATCATAGAAATCTACATTTTCTTCATATTTTTTTATGCACTATTGAGATAATATAATGTTTGCCATGAGGTCAAGATGAGCTTCTTGATCAAAATCAAAACTAGAAGAATTTTAAGTCTTTCTAGCAAGACATGAAACTTTCTTCTTTTAAAACTTTTTCTTTTTCTTTGTTTCTTCCTCCCTTTCCTTTTTCACAAGTCTGCCATGCATAATTAAGATACTACCAATTCCTCCAGAGGCATGGCTTCTAGATCCTTGGATGATCTCGAAGTAGTTTCTTGAGCTTTCCACAAAGGGGAAGAGTTCTTAACACCTTATCATTGATCTCATATTCACTTATGGAAGTGCTTAGAGATCTCAAACTATTTAGAATAGTCTATAACCTAGCTATGATAGGGTGGATGATTTCATGCTCCTTCATAGTGAACATATCATACTGACGTCTGAGCAAAGTCAACTTGTTTTGATGTGAATGTAACTACAAGAATACATGATTCTTTGACATTCTTAGGAGCAACTTGAGCTGGTCATAAATGGCACCTTACTTTAGAATTGGATCAATGTTCTAATTCAAGAACTCACC
>Ga0123342_1005705_pt1 | contig 17823 bp, 14 predicted proteins | sample Turbeawhitnodule_FD_89960 | JGI IMG/M metagenome (GOLD analysis project Ga0123342, IMG submission 89960) | Root nodule microbial communities of legume samples collected from Mexico - Turtle bean Mexico white nodule | ecosystem: Host-associated > Plants > Roots > Nodule | place: Mexico: Nepantla...
TACAATTTTTATGTTTTTATATATATATATATATAGAAACATATATATATATATATATATATATATATATATATATATATATATATATATATATATATATATATCAAATCAGATACTCATAATACATGAAGAAAAGTGCATCCGGGTGATCTTTAGGTAGGTTGTTGATATAAAGGTTGAAACGTAACAGGTCTTCCTTGGAAACTGTTTCAGCATCAACAACATCTTCATTACAAGTGAGTACCCATAGATCCTCAGAATTAACTCTCCTTAAGCTGCCACGGCAAAAAGGGCAAGACTCTGACAGTTTGTTCCTACAGGTTGGAAAGAACAGCATAAGAGTGTTACAATTGATTATATACCAATTTGAACATTCAGTTGGATATTTAATGTGAATACATACCACTTGTGGTAGCATTTGATACACATGGCATGACAGCAATTGGGTAAAACCATTTTGGTGCAAGGCTCCAAGCATATCCCACATTCATCTTCTCTTTCCAAATCGACATTGATTGGTTTTGCATCTCCTTCAATCACTTTCTTGCCATATCTTGAGCCATCTACGCTGGAATGTCCTTTCTTACAAATGTCTAATTTCTCCATGCTACCATGAAGTCTTTGAAGAGATGGCAGAATAATAGCTAAAGTTCATTTTTTGACCCCAGAAAACAGTGAGAAATAATCAGTAAAACCAGCCATAAAAATGATCATTTTTTTAGGCCGAAAGAACTAAAATAATAGTTGCTTTTGAAACACGCACCATAAAAGTCCCTGATGGTTGCTTTCCTTCCATGAGAAGTCATATTTGATCTACCATCATTGTGTACCTTCGGTAAAATAAAACAGAAGAGCAACACCAATGACAAATGAAAAACAGGGTCATTTCATTTATAAATAAACTTCAGAATCCTATACCAAAACAAAACAAAATTTATGCAATCAAAAGCTTATTATAAGAAGGCTAAAGGATTCACTTGGTCTCCATAGTTGTCCCTTTTTAAGTTCTAGTCTCTGTCCTAAAAATAGTAGGTTTTATATCACCATCAGAAAGTTTTATAGCGGTTTTACAATTTAACTTCAGTGTATGTTTAGGGACTAAATTTACAATATTTTCGGAAGAGAACCAAAATTTTAAATAGAGACAAGACAACTACAGCAACCAAGTGAATATAGAGTTTAACATTCCAAGAATAGGTGCTGTGCTTACCTTGTATACAACTATGTGGAAGAGGTCAAGATATCTGAGTAGAAAGCATGTACAAGAAAAATCCATCCACTGTAGCAACAACAGAAAGAGAGGAGCCAAATGGTCGTAAGCCAATTTCATTTGGAGAAGAGTCCCACCCTTGGCTGTGGTTATTTCAGCAGCCCTAGAGAGCACAGACCCAGTATTGAAATTCAGAGGGGTACACAACACAAAAGTAAGAAACAAAACACACCCACTCCCACACATAAACACATAGTATTTCATATTCATTGTCCAAAACAAGAAATTTCACAATCAAATTCAATGAAAAAGCACATATTTTTCCCACTTCATTAAGCACAACAAATCAATTAAACGCCCCCATTTCAAGTCGTAAAGCATTTACTCAAGTCAAAACTTGTTCTCTACACGCAACCCCATTTTTTTTCAGTTTCATAAAATAAACGAAAGCACAGATAAGGTGTTAAAGTGAGGAGAGAAAGAAGAGGTGGAGAGAAATGAAACTAACAAAGCATTTGCGTGGTGTATATCAGCCTCGAGCAGTTTGAGGGAATCCGAGTAAGGTAACCGGGAAAGCTGGTATGCCATCACTTCCATCTTTCTTCCCAATTGCTTGTTTTCAGAGGAGAAACTAAAAATCAGAAGGGTCTGAGAAGAGAGCAAAAACTCCTCACTTCCTTCAGTCCCAGTAGGGCTGTAGTAATCTGAACCCAATTGCTGAGGATGAGGGAACAGAAAAAAGGCTTTTGATTTGGCAGTTTGTTCAATTTTGCATGCTTGTTTTGTGGTGGGTGACACAGTTTTGGTGGTGGAAGGAGAGAACGAAGGATGAATAGGTAACGGTGAAACCGATTGTGTTCTTACAATGTGATGTGTTGCGTTTTGTTGTGTTCTGTGATTACGTGGAATGCTGAGTCATGATGTAACTAGACAGACACGAGTAATGAAATAACAGATAACAGAGTGTTCGCTATTATATTTAGTATTTCTTTGCCCCTCTTATTTAGTCATTGTTTCTTTTAGATATTTTTTTATTATGCAGGGTATTATTTAAAATTTAGAATTTTATATTTATGTGGTAGTAATATATTTTAATGAAAAAATCTTATAAAATTCAGATTTTAAATCTACGTGTCTTAGGATAAGACTTGAACAAAAATATTATAGATCCAAAATATATACATTATTTTTGTGTGCATTTTTTCTATTCTTTTTAATTTTTATCATATTAAATAAATTTTATAAACCTCTTGTGCGAATACTTTTGTGGAAAGCATGGAAAATAATTTCAAAAAGCATTATTTAAAAAATATTTTGATAAAACTAAACCAAAAATGAATTTTAAAATCATGAAATATGTTATCTTAACTAAACCCGCTATTTTATTGTTGAAGTCTTGAAAAACTAAACATTTGACGTTTATTTATTACCAATGAGTCTGGAGCGAGTTTTCTTATCTAATAATGCATGAGAATCTTTTATTAAATTTAAAGGATAAAATATATAAAAATGTCAGTCTCACTTTAAAGATAATATACTTTAAAGTTAATCATTTAATATTCATCAAATTTCGATATAGTATTAATTATTGTTTTAAATTACAAAAAATAATAACCGAGAAAAACCAAACGATACAATGTATACAGAAATTATAAATAATTTTAACTATAAATAAAATATTAATTATTTTTATTACATTTATAGATAAAGCAATAAAAAGTATTATATATAAAATGCAATATACTACAAGGAGAGAGTGCTAATCATGGATAAACTTCTTTGTAAGGTATTTTTAAAAATAAAAATTAGGAAAAATGAAACTAACTCCTTTATAACTTAAAATTTATTTATGCATAAATTAAGAAAAATAACCATATGCAAAATTTCTATATGTTAATAAATACATCACTTAAAATTTAATTAATAAAAATTAATTTTATTTTTTTAAAAAGAATTTGTGAAAGTTCATTTAATTTCAATTAAGCTTTATTGTTTTGAATGTTTTTAAATTTGTTTTAAAAGTCAATATAATATTATTTTTCATCAAATTTATGGTGATAATAGTACTAGCATCCTTCATTACTCATATCATATATTTTATTATTATCAATTTGACAAATAAAGTTATATTGGCACATTTAAAAAAATGATTAAATTAAAATATTTTTAAAAAATAGATAAAATATAAAAAAAAAATCATTCTTAATAAAAGAAGAAAAAACTATTGAACCAATTTGTTTAAAAAAATTAGGAAATATCTTCATATGAATCAGTCGTTCACTCTGCTCCTAACCCAATTGAATTAGTTTTTTTTTTAAATGGTATGGTTAGAGGAATTATATAATTACAGTCAAACCATATTTAATTAAGATATGCACATGTAACACATTAGGTGAAGAATAAAAGTATATATTATATAAATTCGTTTACAAAATATTATGGACTTCAACTAGTTTCTGTGAATGAGTTGAAGTTGAAGATGAAGAAATATTAAATACATCATTTTCTTGCTTTTAAAATTATGCATCTTATTCTGATTTCCGTGGCTCAATATGTTATCACTTTTGAAGCACATAATTAAATATTTTTTTGACAAAAAACCCATTATTATTGCATTAGTATTCACATAACGTGCTCTATTAGAAAATACATCAAAATATGATCGAATCCACCAATGAAGATTCTGGATAATAAAAATAATTACTCTACAATCTATCCATAGCAATATTTATATACAAGAAAAGTATACTGGAAAAGTTTTAATGGTTTTAATGTTACTGGTGTGGTATTTGCATAAATAGACACATAAAAATATGTTTCTACAACAGTACGAATTAAAGTAATAATTATATATATGATATATAATTAGATTTAATAATATTATTTAATAAAAACTAAAAGTTATAGTAACTGATATATATATATATATATATATATATATATTTATAATTTATTTTTAAAATAAAAAATATAAATGAATATTAATATAATATGTTGAAATCAATACACACGTTTACATCGAATAGAATAAATTATGCCTTAATTTATATTTTTAATAAGCACTTTCAATTTTAGTGTATATACAAAAAAAAATCTTGATTTTTATTTATTATTATTGATTACGGTGAAATTAAATATACATTTACATAAAATACTATTTTAACTATTAACTTAGCGGTGTTATTTCAACAAACTTGACCTTAGCCTCTTGGTGAGTTAAAGAGAGGAATGTGTATTTAAATTGTCTTTGACTTCGACTCCTAAGCGATATAGGACTATATTGACCGTACCAGAACAATTTTAATATGAGTTACAATTTTATAATAAACCTTTCATATAATTTATGACATAGATTGTGTCGAATAATGTAGAACAAATTACATATGTAAATCACATATATTTCATGAAATCAGAAAAATATATATACATTTAATTTAATTTATATTATAGGAAATGTTTGTTACCTTCATTTGACCAATATGACGCCCTTTAAAGATTATCTCACATTAATGATATCTTGAAACTCGAGCTAAAATTGCTTTGTCTCACCAACTCCATGGTGCCTCCATTGTCAACTATGGAAAAGGACTATCTTCTTAGTCTTGATCTATGCTTTACCTAATTTCAATTAAAGGCTCTCCGATCAAGACCTAATAAGTCTAACCAGTTATCGAAATGTTGCTTGAAAAAGACATTTAATGCATATTCCACTACAAAGTTCATCAAGCGCAAGGAAGACACTCAAGTGAGTTTGAAGCTGACTCAATGGTCAGAAAAAGATTTGTAACTACTCTTTTCTTCCATTCCTATATAAATCCATCTAAGAAGAAGAAGAAAGATCACTACAACAAATATAATTTTAGGCAACAATATAAAATCGTGACCTAAAGCGTAAAAATCGTGACCTAAAGCGTAAAAATCGTGACCTAAACTTTAGGAAACGGTTTGGCCACGGTTTTCCAGCCGTGGAGTATTCTACTATGGGTGTAGCTCAAAGGCAACAATAATTATCGGGATGTTTCTTAAAGAAGAGAAGTACATTTAATGCATTTTCCACTACAAAGTTCATCAGACACAAAGAAGACACTCAAGTGAGTCTGAAGCTGACTCAATAGCCAGAAAATGATTTGCAACTAATCTTTTCTTCCATGCCTATATAAAGCTATCAAAGAAGAATAGAGATATTGCAAAAGTTCCAAAACGCTGCTAAAATGTTTTTGTGCCCTAAATAGCCTTGTAAGAAGAAAATTTGTGTTCATTTAGAAAACCACAAAAGAGAGCTTACCTTGTAAACATTGAAAGACACAATTCCTTTTTATTAAGCAAACCTTGTGATCTATTGATAAAAAAAAAAATATTGACTTGAGCTAAGAGTGTTAGAATATGTGGCTTAAAAACAGGAGGGGGTGAATTGTTTTCAAGAGATTTTCACAAATGTTTAAATCAGATTGAAATTTTCATAAAAATCAACCAACTGAAATCATCGTTCAATCGATTGTAAAAAAAGAAGCAAACATAAAACCATAATATAAACTAGTTGTTATGTTTATTTTAACTGATTGAATTACTAACCAGAAACCAAAAAATAACAGTACAGTACAAGGATAAAGATAGAGAGAATCACACAAGAAATTTATATTTGTTCACTCTTAACCAAGAACTACATCTAGTCCCCAGTGAGATTTCACTAAACACGGAATCAAAGATTACACAAGAACTACACCTAAGAGCTTAGTTCCTTGAATCCTTCAAGAAAAAAAAAGCTTTCACAAACACAATAGAAAAACCAAAAACCCTATCCGAATATTCCTAAGAATAGAATATAAGAAAGTATGAAACGAAAGCACCTCTGTCTTTTACAAAATATTAAAGCAGAGAATTACAAACTTAGGAAAAGCTTCTTCACGTATCAGAAGGATCCAAGATAAAAAAAAATAATCTCCAAAAACTCAAAGACTCTTTTGCAATATGTTTTCTTAAGAAATTTGTTACCTTTAAAATGTTCAGTAAACACCTTTATATAGGCAATGATTGCCATTTTTTTTTCCAATTAATGAAAATAGTTGTGTTAGTTAAAATCAAATTGGTAAACATAACATAAATCTATTAAAAAAATTTAATTGATTTTCTGAAATAACTGAATGTTTTTATTTAACGAAATAAATCAACTTAAAACACTCGGTTTATTTACTAAAATGATTAGTTGATTTCATTAAATAGAAAAGACAAAAACATTTAATATTAAAGTCTTAAGGTCAAGTATAAAAATATTTGACTTTTATATCGTTAAAAAGACTTTAGTATTTTTAGTTAGTTAATATGATAAATTAATATGTTAAAATGCTTTTCTAAAGTCACATGGCTTCATTTTAAGTGATTTTAATTGATTAAAAACCTGAGTCAACTGATTTAAAAACATACCAGGTTTTAAAAAATTAAGGAAATAATAAATTATCAAATTATACGCAATTATTGTATACAGGACTCACATGTGCTCGTCCAGACAAATCTCCAATGGAGCAATACCTAAAAGTCACACCAGACGATGGAGAGTTATTATATGATCCAATCAAATACAGGTGACTCGTGGGACGACTGATATACCTCACGGTTACTCGGCCTGACATAGCATTTTCGGTTCGGACCCTAAGTCAATATATACAGGATCCACGAAAACAAGGATTGATATTGTCATCCGAAAACAATCTGACATTGACAACTTATTGTGACTCAAACTGGAGAGGTTGTCATACAACTCGAAGATCAGTATCTGGGTATTGCATTTTTCTTGGTTCTTATATTATCTCATGGAAGTCCAAAAAACAGAAAAACGTATCAAGATCATCAGCGGAAGCAGAATACCGCACGATGGCCAATACTTGTTTGGAGATAGTTTGGTTGCGATATCTGTTGCATGATTTAAAGGTGTCATGTAACTTGCCAGCTCAACTTTTCTGTGACAATCAAGCGACATTACATATAACAGCAAACCCAATATTTCATGAACGCATAAAACACATTGAGATAGAGTGCCACATTGTGCGAGAAAAATTACAAGCCGGGATAATCAGTCCTTCATATGTACCGACACAGTACCAACTCGCAGATATTTTTACGAAGGCACTGGGCAAGGAACAGTTTTTTACGCTATGACACAAGTTGGGGTTCCATGATCTTCACCTACCAACTTGAGGGAGTATTAAGGAAATAATAAATTATCAAATTATACGCAATTATTGTATGCAATATTGTACGATATTGTATCCAATTATATGTAATTAATTTAATAATGATAGAATCTCATGATGAGTGGATCCTTGTCTAATTAGATTGTAATTTGGAGAGAGAAAGTCTCCCTACACTAGTGTATATTTCACATAAGACACATAAGATAATAAAAATATTATTTTCTTTCTTCTTACATACAATTTTATTATAAGAAACGTTTTCTTGGAGATGTCTTGAGCCTTAATGCATAGTGATAAATATACAGCAAAATCTACCTAAACACACACACATCCACAACTTTGTAGATTTCAAGGTTGAGCTTTGAGCACACCAAATACATCCACTTTAGTCAATGAAGAGTGATTTGTTCAAAGAATATACTTGTTATGAGCCAAGAGCGGCTTGTTCAAAGAATACTTGTTGAGTCAAGAGTGACCTGTTGAAAGAATATTGTGATTGAGTTAGGAGTTGCTTGTTGAAAGAATGTTTGAGTTAAGTCAAGAGTAAAAAATACTTTACTTCCAACAATAGTTTACCTAGTTGAACTTGTCTAGTTGGTCAAGAACTGGACATAACACAATCCCTCACTCGAGTCTACATTCCAAACTACAAACACATCAAATCAACCATATCAAGAGACTTACAAACATTTTTTTACAATTGAACAATTCATTATATATACATCCCAACCTACTATAGAGGACAAGAGACACTCAGTTGTGTCCGCTTCAACTCATCTTACAAAAATCACTTTTAACCAACACTTATATGCAATCTATTTACCCAACATATTTCAATAATCAATTCGGAAGTTTGTTTGTTCTATTCCAAATCACTCCACTCGTAACAAACATTGTCATTGTGAAAGTAGTCACCATTACCTTGACAAAATTTTATCATAGTAATAAAATTGTTATCTCAAAACATTCCAATATTTTTTTTTTTAACATTTCCTTCCAAATGAATAAAAACCCATTCTATTAAAAATAAATTACACAATTTCAGTTAAAAACATTCAAATAATTTATTAACACCAAATTAAATTAAACTTAACGAAAAATGTTTTAAATTAATCCTTAATCTTAGTTGTCATCACATCACTTTATTTTATAGCATATTTAAGGATAAATAATTAAGATACTAATTTTGTATTATGTCATTATTTTAATAACATTTTATATATATTTTATAAAGGGCATTATATATAAACCTTAACGACTCAGTTAGGTTGGCAAACCAATGTTCACCAATTATATGCCAATAACATTCTATATTTACTCATATTCTACTTTTAACTTATTTTATTTCATATTGTCAATTCATTATTTTTTATCATAAACCTCACCAAGACAAAATTAGGTTTATATGTACGATAATATGTATACATAAAAGAAGATATAAATATTCGTCTTTTTCAACAAATGTGGAAAAAAGTTAGTTTTCCATGTTTTGTTTATGTTCTGGAAAATAGCATTCACAGTAAATCATATTGTGATGGTCCTCATTAAGAAGATTACAATTTCATTGGTTGCAAAGCAAAAATGGGAATGCTGTGACTAGTTAGTGTCACACTGTTCCTGGTGTATAGTAGGGTTGGTTAAAAGAAGTAAATATACAAACAAAATGGAATGTAAGTAAGGTAGATATAATTTATCTTGCTGATGGGAGGCAACCATTTGACACGTCAGGGCTCTCAATTTCAAGAAAGCTTGTGAGTAAAGTTTTGCGTGAAGAGTGTGGCTTTGAACTGCTGCTACCTGAAAATGATGATGAAGATGGCGATTTTAGCTTATTTTCTGTTCCTTTTTCTATCTTGAGAGCATCTTGTATGGCCAAAATGATTTCTTGCATCTTTGGCCTTGAGGCACCATGGTGTTCCACACATTGCATGGCAATTTCTACCACCCTCCAAATGGACTCAGTTTTAGCATTCCCATTCAGAGAAGGGTCAATGATGCTCATTGCATCTCCTTTGCGAGTTAAAGATCTAGCCTGCAAAAATTAAACTCAATGCTGATTTTTCATCCAAGTCTGCAACATCTTTGAGAAGCACAACTTTAAGAGTTTAAAAATTCCATTTATAAAAAACTATGTTTCATGGTATTTTTATTAATGAATATTAGTAATTTAAGGTCATGGTATGAGTAAGCCTAATCTTCAGATGACACACATACCCAATGAACAATGTTCATTTCAGCACCGTAATCTTCAGCTGACACAGGTTTTTTTCCAGATATCAGTTCCAGCAGAACAACTCCAAAACTGTATACGTCACTCTTTTCTGTCAATTGCTGACTTGCATAGTACCTGAAATTGTAGAGAATAAACACAAACTGAATTCAACACATTGTTGGGAAAACACAAACATGCACGAGACCCATTACTTACTCAGGATCCAAGTAGCCTACAGTTCCTCGTGCAATGCTTGATATATGGGTTAAATCTTCTTCAGCTAATCGAGAGAGTCCAAAGTCTGATACTTTTGCTTTCATATTTATGTCCAGGAGAATGTTACCTGTCTTTATATCACGGTGAATGATGCTAGGATTGCATCCTGTGTGTAAGTATTCAAGACCTGTAGAATTCAAATTTCATGCTCAACTCTTTTAACTTCGAAGAAAAATACTAGTATATATGTCAGGAACCACCTTAAAATGACATTTGATGTGATAGTCTAGTTGTATGTCATGTTTTCGCATGAATTTGACATGACTAAATGTGTGTCCTATTATACTAGAGGACAGAAATCATTTTCTAAACTTCTAAAATTCTGAGAAAAATCAACAAAAATAATATTACAGTTACTGATAAGAACTAACAAGCATGTTAAACTATACTAAAATTACTTAAGGACCATGAAGGTCGTTGTTGATCAACCTTTAGCTGCATCTTCTGCAATACGAAGACGAGCTAACCAGTCTAAGTTCTTCTTCTTGGAACTATCTGTCGTAAGATTTGAAAGATGTGTCATGACACAAAATTTACTATTAAGTAAATAAATGCATACGAGGTTGCGAGGTTAGTCAATAAACCATGAATGTGATCCCGTAAAGTGCCATTGTGCATATACTCGTACACCAGAATATGCTGACATTCTTCTTCACAATATCCTATCAAGGGAACCAAATTTCTGTGATGAATTCTGGACAGAAGGGCCACCTGCATTTGTGATTCTATAATCAAATAACTGCATATGTAACTATATAAGAAATGCATGTTTTATGAAGTAGGCATGAGGTGTTTAAGTTTTTATTTTTTGAGAATGTCATACTAGTGAAATTCATGGGATATAATATTTTTTGGTTGGTATAAACTTCTTATGGTAAAAAATATTCACAACAGAACTTGTAGTTAATCAGAATTCAAATTTGAAAATTTTGAGGGACAAATTTGAACTCTACCTCGGTAACAAATTGCTGGTTCCCATGGCAGGACGATTCACTCATGCTCTTAACTGCAATTTCTTTTCCATCTCTCATTTTCCCATAGTAAACAGATCCAAAGCTTCCTTTTCCAATTTTCTTTGAAAAATTTTCTGTAGCTTCTTGCAACTCTGACAGTGTAATATGGCAAGTAGTATTTTCATCCATTAAACTTCCACCCCGAAGAAATGAGTATCCAGTTAAAGGTTTACTATTAGACCGTCCAGAAATGCCTGTTGTAATGCTTTGTTAGAAGTTTGATTGCAGTCAAGTTATACAAAATAGTTAGATTTAAATTGGATGGCTAACCTTTTTCCTCACGTTTCTTTTGAGATGCCTTTCTCCGTGTATTAAGCAATAGCACCAAACTTACCAAGAATAATATTAACAGGATCACTAGTACTCCAATTGAAATTCCCACTACCATCTTAAAATGCTTCTTGTTCCCTCTGTATAGTCCAGGATTACCTTCAAAGCTGGAACAGAAAGTAAATAAGCTATTATCTTGGTACAAGACTAGCTGAAAAGATCCTTGTTCTATTATGTTCATACTGATTTTTTTGTCAAGTCAAATCAGTGAGTTTTAAAGCAACTGCAGTTACATTATGTTAAAAAATTTGTGCTGTTGCTGAGCATACTTACTCGAAAATAATTTTTTCAGACACTAATCCAGCTGGTATTTCCCCACTAAATGAGTTGTTCTGTATGAACCTGTCACAAACATATGAGGGTAGCACATAGAAGTTAAGTTCAAGTTGGACAAGCGAGGCTAACTAGGAAAAGTACTTGTATGCACTAAACTTTGAACTGAGAAAGATTTGGGAATAAGTGCTACATACAGTGCTTGTAAGCTTGGCAAACTACCAAGGTAAGACGATAGTCGACCAGATAACTTGTTGTTCTCTAAATGCCTGCATGTCATCAATTGAAAAAGGAAAATAAGAAAATAGAGGATACAGAAAGAATGCTTTTGGGTTTATGAAAATTAGTAAGTTTGTCATCACTATGAACTGAACTTACACAATCTTTAGATTGATAAGTTTACTCATGTCAGGTAATGGTCCAGTAAGAAGGTTGCCATCTAACCACCTAAGCAAAACACACAAGAGAAATCTCATTAAAGAAAAAACTAGAAGCATTTCTATTTTGAAGATCGATGTACTTACAACTCTGTCAATGCTTCCATGTTGCTAAGCTCAGGTGGGATTTCACCTTTCACATTTCTTCTCGACATAATTCTAATACAAACAATTGCGATTAGTAAAAAGTTGTTTTCAACTTCCAGTAAGTGTCTAGCATAGCAAAAAATACAACACTATTTCCCATTCTGTTTTTCCAACTTTTTTTATGGAATCCAAATTTCATAAGTATTCAAAAACATGTGTCGGGTATTAATGTTTCAGAGAACAGTAATTCACTTGCTATGAAACAAAATTGCCCACATAAATAATTTGAGATGTTACATTTTTGTAATTCTTGGCGGTGTGGTGGTACTACAATTCACCCATTCCCAAGGAGTTGGAACACAAGGATCACCTTCATTTGTCTTGGAACTTTCAGACGACAATAACCGAAATGCATTTACAACGGTTGCTGCAAAGTGAAAGTATGGTTAGAAATCAGTTTATCTGGCTCAGGATCAGCCAATTAATTTCGCAAAAACTACCACTCAAAACTTACAGTCTTGTTTGTCTGTCTTTTCAGCAATCTCTACATATTTGCTTATTTCCAGAGCATTCAGAAGAGGTCCTCGAGTGGAATCTGGGGTCATAACAAAGGAGAATGATAAAACAAATTCTAGAGTAACATTCATGTAACTTGGTTCATATAAAGTGTAGCTCCCATTGGCATTCTCAGCAATGTTGACCACTGCATTGCTATAGTCAGCTATATAAGGTTGCTTTAATTTGAATTTTCGACTCTCATTCTTGTTCAAATCTTCAATCTCTGCAAAATATGCATAAGCCCGAGCATTGGCAGGGAAGTCTTCCAGGTTCAATCTGTAGCTGAGTACTCCTTTTCTGCCAACAACTGCAGTTTGCATTACTTTAACAGGTGGGTATTCTCTTGTCTCTACATCTATGTTCTTTGTAGTGGCAATCCTTTCCGTGCCTGGGGCTACCCCAACAAGATAATTTTGCCTTCTAATGAGATCAGAATCCCAAATTCTATCATATGGATCATCCGGGTACCTGAGGAATACTTTTGTTTAAAACGATTGAACCAAACTCATGTCATCACATTAATGAATTTTCTTCCCACCATGCTGCACTTTTTCCTTAAAAAGGCAACAAGGTTGTATACTTATACTGATGCTTATTCTGAGGTAAAATTTTGGAAAGTCTTCTTTCAGTTATCTGCCAAAAAGCAAAATCAAACTAAAGGAAATAAAAATGAGGCAGTTTTCATACCTGACAGCATCTTCAGTTGGAGCACCAAAATTTATTCTGGCAGCAACTTCTAAGAAGAAATTGTCTTCAAAATCCGTGGCATACATTGAAAGATTTAAGGGTCGCAACTCAAGAGTGGAAATGAAAGGAGAACCAGTGGTAGCACAGCACATACAGACATCAATAGAATTTGAGGGAGCCCTGATTATCATTTCCTTAACATATATTCTTGAGGCATCATATATTGACACAGTAGCCCACTTGGTTGCATCCAAGTAGAGCTGAAACTGAGGGTACGTGTCTCCACTCTCCAAGCTTCCATACTGAAACGTTGCTCTCACCAAGTATCTTCTTCTTTCCTCTGTCCTCAGTGTGTAACAGTACTTCTTGGTGTCTATGGGAAAGTCTCTCCTCTTTTGATATTGCACCATGCTTCCATTTGGACTTTCCACTTTCACTGAAATGCCAAGTTCCATGATCCCAGAGTCTGAGATCCATGCCAACCCCGTGCTGTTATCAGTGTAATTACTTGATCCCCCACAATCAATGCTCACAAACTCTGCATGTGAAGAAGTTAGATTCTGTGTTCTAGATCATTACATGACATGATGATTGAAAAAGGAGGTTTCAGGAACCATGGTTCCTTCAACTGAAACTGAATCACAAAGATGCATCTCACCTTCAGGTTGGGAAATAGCCAATGATGTCAGCAGAGGAGTTAAAACAAGAAGGAGAGAAGGTAAACCCATCGATGTGAGGAAGAGAAAATAATAATTTTGCTACAAGAATTTTAAGTGGTTGATTAATTTAACTGTTTGTTTGAGTTGAGTCAGTTCAGCATCTCAACTTGAACCAGCTTTCTCCCACTAATCAACTTTAACTTTATCGATTGATGACTTTGTTGAATGTTGATTATTCATTCACGTTCATCTCTTTATCTGAACGTATGTTTGGAATCTTGTTTTTCCAACAAAAGATTTTTGGTTCACCTTTTCTTTTTCTTTTGCTTTTTTTCTAAAAAGGAGTGACACGAAAGGCACAGGCACAACCTACGAAAGCCACCCATGTACTTGTTTTTTATTGTAAGAAACTCCTAAAAACATATAACAATTTGTCTTGGGGCTACAAAACAATACCAAGACATAAGATGTTGTTGTACCTTTGATCCTTCCATGCGCCACCCTAATGATCCACACATTTTGCCACTTTTCATTTTTAGCATTATGTTGCACACAATTTGTGTTTTCAGACCACACCCATTTTAGTTTATGATGCATACAAGAAAATGTTAACCAAATTATGAGGTAATATGTTATGAATCGAAAAGGGCTTAAACCAAGCTAAAAAAAGTGGCCAAAGGCAAATGATTGAAAAGGAGGAAGTGATTATAATGAAGATTTGAGGGCCATCAATTATGTACTTCAATTGGTGCTTTTTGCATACCCAAAAATCTTTATGGAATTTTTTACAAGAATGGTTTTGAATAAAATATTATTTTAATCAGTCTCACAATATGAATTGAGTAAATCTACTCTTACATAAATAGCTTATTCAATTGGAGAAAAATACAGAAAGAAAAATACTACTATGATCTTTATTGTAAGTTTCATATTAGAAATGAAGCATGAAGTGGACATGAAGACAGACTAAGTCTAGAAGAGTGTGGTGTGGTCCTTCTCATATACCTCAGCATCTATTCAGTGGTCCAAGCCACAGATTTCACATTCACATGTTCTACTGAAACTTTATTTTTCCATTGACACTTTCTTCTGTTCTATATTATTTATCTCTCTCACTCCTCGGATTGCAACTTCCCCCAAGACCCAAAATTGGAAAAAATTACAACTTGAAAGCTGTGATATCTACGAGGTGAGATTAGAAACAATGCTCAAAAATGGAGTAAAAAAAGTGTTATAGTTTCAAGAAGTAAACAAAATATTTAGTATGTGCACTAAAGTTCTCGTACCCCTCAAAGGGTAATGTATTAGAGTATTATGTTAAAAATTCAAATGATTTTTAAGAAAGTTTGAGTATTTCTGCTTTTTTATGTTTATCTTTATTTTCTTCAATATTAAGAATGTAATTATAGGAACTTCAGTGAATATGTCTTTTTCCTTCATTCGGTTTTTAAGTTCACAAAAGAAAATTATAGGAAGTTGTGTGTTCTAGCAAAAGCGCTTATTGACAAAATATACTCTTACCATTACTCATTTAGTATAAGATATATAATAAAATATATTTGAGGAAGCTTTTACTACAGTTACTAAAGGTAAACAAGTTTTAAACATTTTTCAAAATGCTTATGGTTTCACGTGAGAATTGAATATAATAATTGAAATTTAATAAAACAAACCACTATCGTTGATCTTTCTTCATTCTTCATCTTCTTACTCAATGTTATTCTCAATTGCACAACCATGTGTAGATTATGGTAACCTGGTAACCTTGTTATGGTATCGGAGCTTTATTGTCCCTTTTGTGTTAAGAAGTGGGCTTTAAGGGTAACTCAACCCCATAAAGCCGGCTCAATAAGGTGAGATTTGCATCCACTTATATCTACAATGAAATGTCCTTATCTCTAGTCGATGTGATATCTCCAACACACCCCTCACGCCGAGGCTACCAACTCGTACGTGGAGATATATGTTATGGGTGGTCCGATAACGGCCCGATAGCGGGTGGCCTGATAAACCCAACAAATACTCGCTAGGATAGACTCGAGATGACTCTGATACCATATAAGAAAATGATAAAAAAATGGTAAGAAGAAGAGATGTTTCTTATTCTTTTAAGTGCATGGTTACATCACTTTATGTATAGGAAATATATAGGGAGTTTCTCTCTCCAAATTACAATCTAATTAGGTAAAATTACAATCTAATTAGGTAGGGATCCTAATCATGAGATTCTATCATTATTAAATTAATTGCATATAATTGGGTAAAATATCGTACAATATTGCATACAATAATTGCATATAATTTGATAATTATTATTTCCTTAATAGTCCCCTCAAGTTGGTAGGTGAAGATCATGAACCCCAACTTTTGTCGTAGCGTCAAAAACCGTTCCTTGCCCAATGCCTTCGTAAAAATATTTGCGAGTTGATATACATATGAAGGACTGATTATCCCAGCTTGTAATTTTTCTCGCACAATGTGGCAGTCTATGTCAATGTGTTTTGTGCGTTCATGAAATACTGGGTTTGCTGCTATATGTAATGTCGCTTGATTGTGTTGAGTTGGCAAGTTACATGACACCTTTAAATCCTGCAACAGATATCACAATCAAATTATCTCCAAACAAGTATTGGTCATCGCGCGGTATTCTGCTTCCGCTGATGATCTTGATATGTTTGTCTATTTTTTTGACTTCCATGAGATAATAGAAGAACTAAGAAAAAAACAATACCCAGATACTGATCTCCGAGTTGTCTGACAACCCCCCAGTCTGAGTCGCAATAAGCTGTCAATGTCAGATTGTTTTCGGATGGCAATAGCAATCCTTGTCCTGTTGATCCTTTGATGTACTTTAGGACTCGAATTGCGGCATCCCAATGAGGTTTCCGTGGATCCTGTATATATTGACTTAGGGTCCGAACCGAAAATGCTATGTCAGGTCGAGTATCAGTCGTCCCACGAATCGTCTGTATTTGACTGAATCCCTTAATAACTCTCAATCGTCTAGTGTAAGTTTTAGGTATTGTTCCATTGGAAATTTGCCTAGACGAGCACCTGTGAGTCTCATATCCTACAAAATATCAAGCGCATATTTTCTTTGGGACATGTAAATACGAGCTTTGGAACGGGGAAATTCAATCCCTAGAAAATATTTTAGGTCTCCAAGATCTTTAATGCAAAATTGTTGTAATAAACAATATTTAACACGCTGAATTTCTGTCAAATCATTTTCTGTCAAAAGAATATCATTCACATAAATCAAAAGGGCAGTAAATGATGAGTTATTTTGTCTTGTGAATAGAGAGTAATCTGTCTTGGACTGTTGAAATGCTACAGATTTAATCACATGAGAAAATGTTGAAAACCATATCCGAGATGCTTGTTTGAGACCATAAAGGGATTTGTTGAGTGGACATACAATGTTCTCCCCTGTCGATGATGCCCGGTGGCAAGTCCATATAAATAATTTCATGCAATGTGTCATGTAAGAAGGCATTTTGCACATCTAGTTGGTGAGTAAACCAATTTCTGGTTGCTGCAATGATGAGGAGACACCTCAAAGTTGTTAATTTTGTTGTTGGTGAAAAAGTTTCAGAATAGTCGACACCCTCAATCTGAGTGTACCCCTTTGCGACAAGGCGCGCCTTATATCTGTCAACACTACCATCTGAGTTGTACTTTATTTTATAGACTCATTTGCATCCGATGGGTTTCTGCCCAGCGGGTAACGGTGTCAAGGTCCTCGTTTGATTTAGTTGTAAGGCGAAAATCTCTTCGTCCATTGCTTTTTGCCAATTTGGATCAAGGATAGCTTGAGCATAAGTGTGAGGTTCTTTAGTGGTTGTGATGTTAGCAAGATATGCACTATGTGTAGAAGAAAATCGTGAATTAGA
>Ga0123342_1005706_pt1 | contig 17822 bp, 13 predicted proteins | sample Turbeawhitnodule_FD_89960 | JGI IMG/M metagenome (GOLD analysis project Ga0123342, IMG submission 89960) | Root nodule microbial communities of legume samples collected from Mexico - Turtle bean Mexico white nodule | ecosystem: Host-associated > Plants > Roots > Nodule | place: Mexico: Nepantla...
ATAAAGACAAACAAGAAAAGGTATAAGCAAAGAAAGGTAATGGCAAAAGGAATACTATATGTAAGACAAACTCAAAGATTAAAGAATGAAAGACAAGCAAGAAAATAAAGAACTCAATGAGGATAGAAGGCACACAAAAGAATACTTAAGGAAAAGCTCTAGAGTAGATGAAGAAAACAAAAAATCAGCTACTGGAAAAAAAAAATTTAAAATGCAAACTGTGCTTGACATTCACTGATTTAACTGGAATGATGTAGAGCGAACTGGATTATGAAAATTAAACCACAGAAACTTCAATAACCTCATAGAGAAACTATCTAAGTCGAAGCACGTTCTTAGGACAACTGGCTACGCCCTTCAGGTGGGCGACGCCCGATCTTGGCGACGCCCAAGGCCTGTAGACACCCGAAGCGGTCAACACGTTGACTTTCACCTTGGAGCCCCTGGTGGGTCCTACCACATGTTGACTTTGGTCAACGCTCGAGAGCGGGTCGGTACAGTATCACTGCTTCCATGATGGACTGTGAAAGGGCATGGGGAACTCCATGGGTGGTGTGAAGCACTCGTGATCCTCTGCTTCGCGACTCCCAGGGTGGTTGCGCATCCCCCGGCGCAACTCTTCATTCGCACGGCACAGCTCCTCGTTTCTTGCCTGCGACGCCGCAAGATCCAATTGAATGTGTTCTTGCTCCGCCCTCGACGCCACCATCGCCTCTTGAAGGCCTTGCATCACCTCCATGACTTACTGCAAGGTCATGCTATCACTATTTGCGCGCGCTGTAGAACTCTGCCTCGTAGTCCTCATTCTTCACTGTTTCTTGGAGAATTTTGAACTATTTCTACAAATCTTAGAACTTCCTTTGGTGAAACTGAGCAAATCTTGAGGATTCCTGATGAATCTTTCAACAACCTTGGAAAGCTTCCACGAACTTCACGATCTTCTCTGAATCTTCAACTTCTTGCGGTGGGACTGTTGTTTTAGATCAGGCCCCACGGTGGGCACCAAATGTTCCTGCCGGTTGACTCGATCACCATCGTGCGTAGCTACGAGCTGCGTTTCAAGGACCCCTTTGCCTTCGCTCCAATCTTCACCCTTCTCCGCCGTGAATACCTGAAACAGAGAGACAAATGGGCGCCCTTGCGGCCGTTTGCACTCCGACGCTCAAGTCAATTATGGCAGAAAACACCGTTGCACCTCCGTCACAGAACACTATTAACACCGTGCTCAGGGAAGCGTGTAACTGAATTCTCTCTCGTTCTCAGATTACTTGTGTGTAAAGTGTGAAAACGTACCTCTCTAAGCCTTTCAGAAAAGCTTATATACCTTTAACTTAAACGTTTTTGCCACGTGGTTGCCTCTAACTCAAGCATCACTGCAGGCAGGCCCTCACGTCATCGTAACCCAAGCTAAGGTTAACTCCAGTGCGTGAGGCTGCCCTTTCGAAGTGCAACTCGCGCAAGATGATCACTCAGGCGTCAACTCATACGCCCAATATCAGAGGGATCATCCATATTGAGCATACACTGCCCCCTCACGTCCCATGCATGCCGATCGCCCCTGGAACGAGACTCTACCGAGTCGTATCGGTTCCAGTGGTTCTCTAGTGGTGGGGCGTACTGCCGCTTCCCTACACCTTTATGCATGGTCTTTGTGATCTGGGCCTCTTTATACTGATAGCTGGGAGGTAGCCTTCAAGCCTCCTTTCTGACTCGTCTTTCTCTTTGGGTGTCGAGGGCCGAGGAGTCCTCGCCTTTCCCCCAAGCCGACACCTCCTCGGCTCCTCTTACATGTGAGCCTGACGAGGCTCCTTCCTAACCAACTGAACCCTCCTCGTGGGCCCCTCCTTCGGGGTTCCCATGTTTACTTTGGTCAACAGTCAACGGTCGAGACCCGGACGGTACACATTTATTCGAATCAAATTTGAGTTTTTATTTACCATTCAATTCTCTCTCCAATTTTGTTTAATTCGAGGGATTTTCTTGACATTACACTGCAAAAGTACACACCTAACAAAACAATGGAAGATTTTTTAGTGTTTTTTGTTTCTTTTATATGAAATTGAATTAATTAATGTAATAATATTTAATTGATTTTTAGTTTAACTTATTCTCTTTGTTGTTATCTTCTTTCATGCTTAATTGTTGTGTTGATATTTTGTGCCAATTTTGCTTCCTTCTATCTCTTTAAATAAAAATTTTGGTCTTTTAGGGTTTATGTTACTATGACTCAGTTTGGATCCTAAATTATTATTTTGTTTTGATGTCAAATTTATGTATATTGTTCTTGGAAATCTTAGTGATCAACCAAGTCACAAGAGATATTGTATAGAAATTAATAATGGATAATTTTGTGAATAATACTTCTTAAATAAGATGTTAAATTTAGTGAATCCTAAGTCCAGATAGGATGCAAAGCTTTTATGCCTACTGCTATTTTTATCTATTAGATATTACATAAGTTGAAGTTTGGTAATTTGTATATAGTTTATTTTTTTTAGCTTCTTTGCATGGAAGATGCGGATTCAATTGCTCTGGTGATAAATTCTACAACTTCCAAAATACAACGGTTGCAAAAGGCGTTTGATGAACATGAAAGTTACTAAGTCGTTACTCTAAACTTGAGATGGGAAGATCTTGAGGAACATTGACATGTGCATTACGTTTTGACATTGTTTTCTGCTCCAATTTTTTTAAGCCTTAATCTTAATCTTGATAACCCCATCTTACAACGAAGTCAGTAGAATCCTTACAAAGTTTAGCATTACACTCAAGTCAAATCATAATTTAACATTAAAAAACAATAAAAGAAAAATATAAAAAATTAATGTAAAATCTTAATAAAACTATTGATCAGTAGGTGCTCTTAGATAATCTATGTATCTTCCCATATGATCTAATATTTATTAAAATGAACTATAAATTTATATTGTTAATATAAGTGTGTGAATAATGACATTGTTTTTCAAATTTTAATATTAAACATAAATACATGTAAATAATAAAAATAAAAAATGTGGATACTCAAATGCACTTTGTTTCCACTAGTAATAATAATAATAATAATTCATAAGCTATCAGAGTTGCTAAAACCAAAGCAAAAGCCAAAACGCCCACAAAACAATTTCACACTTAGACTGCCTCCAAACCAACTCTTCACTCATGATTCCCACCTCCACTCCAGTAACATCCCCTAGTCTCCAAGGTAATAATAACAAACACTCGCCCAATAAGATTCGCCCACGTGGGACAAAATATAGGTCGAGATTGAAAATCAACTGGTTCACATGAACCTCACTGCATTGTGACACCCCTCTCTCCTTTACCACCAAAATTAAACATAGATGCTTACATTTAGTCTATATTTGATAGATGAGTCTTTAGATAACATAAAATAGTCATATTAGATATATTAGTCTTTGGATAGCATATAATAGTTATATTTGACAAACGAGTGTTTAGATAGCACAAAATAGTGATAGTTTGTTTGAGTTGCAAAAAATTAGCATGAAAAGACTTGAAAGAATAATTTTTATTTTTTTTTGTAGTTGCATGCATTTATTCTATAGAGTACTGATATTTAGACAACCCAAATATTGTTGCTCCACAATACAACTGCTGACATGGCGTAAAAAATAATTTTTTTATTATAGTGTGGGATCCATATTTTATTGTGGAGAAATTTAAAATTGAATAGAGTACTAATATTTAGACAACCCAAATATTGTTGCTCCACAATACAACTTCTGACATGGCGTAAAAAACAATTTTTTTTATTATAGTGTGGGACCTATATTTTATTGTGGAGAAATTTAAAATTGAATATGACCTATTAGATAGACTAGTCTTTAGATAGCGTATAATAGTGATAGCTTTTGAATTACAAAAAAAATTAAAATGAAAACACTTAGAAAGGGTAATTTTTTTGGAGTTGCATGCATTTATTGTATATTTCATAGGTGAGTCTTTAGATAACATAGAATTGTGATGTATGATAGATGAGTCGTTAGATATCATAGAATAGTGATACTTAATACACGAGTCATTAGATGGCATAGAATAGTGATATTTGATAGATGAATCTTTAGATAACAAAGAATAGTGATAGAATTTGATTTGCAAAAACTTAACTTGAAAAAACTTGAAACAATAATTTTTTTTGGTGATGATTTTTTTAGATGAGTCTTTAGATACCATAGTTATATTTGATAAATGATAGTTTTTATAATAGCATAGAATATGTAAACAGTAGTGTCATTCATCGGACAGCATAACAAGCTCTAAATGCTGCAAGTTTCCACCACATAAATGCGTTTTACGAAGATACTATTTTTTATAACTCTCGAAAAGATACAAAAATTAATAATGTTTCTAAACAAGTATATAAACAGAGTTGGAGGTGTCTTGTCATTGGGTATTTCTTACTACACCCCTACATTTTTCTTTCTACACCCCTACATTTTATGCAATACCTGAATTATTCTTGATAATTTTGGATGATTCTAGAATAGGAAAATGTATTTCCTGAATAAAAAATCTGAAAGGTAAAAAATCATTCTAGAATATCCTTTTTGAAACACATTTTTTCAATTTTTAGAATAATAAATCTGGAATTCATAAAATATGTTCCAAAAAGTATGTTCTAGAAATATTTCATAAAAGAGTAATCCGGAAGTATTTTTAAGTGGAGTAAAATGGTTTTTTCCGAAAATGATGGAGTGCAGAAAGTCATTTTGTTGGGATGCAGGGAGAAACAGTCCTTGTCCGGCGCAATATTTCTTGTGAACACTTTTGGGCAGTTTCTTCCTGCACCCCTACATTTTTCTTCCTGCACCCCACGTCCACAATATTATGCAAAGATCAAATTGTCCCTATTATTCTTTAAAAACCCTAAAATGCATTTGAACTGTATTTATTTTTTGCATTATGGATTATGGAATCCGAAAACATTTTGGATTAGCAATTCCGGTAATATTTCAGATCCACCAATCCGTAATTCAAAATATGCATCATTCAAAAAAACATTCTGGATCCACCAATCCGTAACAGAAATATGCATTCCGTATTCAAAAATCCATAATTTAAAAAAAAAAAAACGTTCCAGATCCATGAATCCGTAATAGAATTAGACTTCCGGATTCAGCAATCCAGAAATCAATAATTTATGCAAAAATTGCTTCCAGAACACCCTCTCATCCGAAAAAAAAAAATATTCAGTTCTAGATTGCTGAATCCGTAGTACACTCCCAGAATCCTATTTCCGGTAACCACGGTGTCCTTTTTCAAATAAAATATTAAGACCAATTTCGGGATTTAGAAAATTGTGGGGGTGCAGGAAGAAAAATGTAGGGGTGCAGGAAGAAGAAGCTACACTTTTGAGGCATTCATAATTATATATTTTTAGAATAGTCTTATCTGTGTGTGGGATCGGTGTAATAAGGAGCTCACCTAGGCAATTGGGAGAGCCACCTTCATAAATATCAAATAATCACAGTAGGGAAATGAAAGCCGAAGAGAAACCAATGTCTGCCAATTCCTAAAGTAACCTAAAAAAAAGTTGAATCGGGATACAAATAGTATTCTAATATTTAATGTTGAAAGAACATTAGAGTTAGAGGATGGATGGGTAATAATATAATAATATAATACAAAAGAAGAAGGGGTGAGAGGTGAGTCTAAGAGGACTTATGCCTTCGATGGTTTGATCCCTTCATAAGGCAATGCCGCAGGCGTCTGCTTAGAGCTTCCAGCTTCTCAAACCTCTCGCTCTTCGGCTTCTTCACACCGCTTTCATCTTTCTTTTTCTTATTCTTCTTGTGCTTTTTGTCATCTTCTTTTGGGTACAACGATTTTTCTTTGGTGCCACGCATAGGTGTCGCAAACACCTTCACAGTATTCTGACATTATTTATTTACAAATGAAGCATGTCAGTGGCAAGGAATAGATTATTACATTACATATACATGGAATATACATGCATATGAAGCACACAGACTGCGAAACAAGTAGTTCTGATTGAAGTAATCCATAGTACTCTCAATCACTTCCAATATCATTTCCTATGTATGTTATACCTGAGAGAGGGTATCATCAGCCCTTAAATCTGCACAAGATTCTTCATCACTGCCGCCTAAAGAAGAACATCTGCCCCAACTTTCTCTATTTGAGCTCGTATATGAACAGCAATCTTCACCCTCGCCAGTTAGGTTATCCTATCAAATTCAACCATGCCACACTTCAAAAAAAGAATGCTAAAATTATAAAATGTGGTAATAGTCTCAATATCACTTCAAGGGCCCATTAAACCAAGACTTAAGATCAATTATAATTGTTCTGAAAACCCTGTCTTTTCTCAATCAACTTGCACTTATGGAAACTTTTTGATTCACAACACTTTAATTTTGCATTTTTTTAATCATTTTGTCCGTGAATGGATTTGTTGGCACTAAAAATCTCCAAAGAGTGCTATTAGGTTTAGGACATCAAATATGAATATAATTAGTATTGGTTTCTGGGTCATAATAACTCAGGTATTATGACGTCACTGCATTGCATACTTCATCTTTGAAGTATAAGGAAATCAAATTCCTTTCAATTAATAAAAAACAATTAAATAAATTTATAATAAATAAAGAAAAATTGCCCCGAAGAAGGGGTTCTAGATAATATTTTTCAATTCAACGAAAACCAACGACTCTAAGGGTTAATTAAGCCAATGAATAGTAACTCATTGAATACTATTTGAACATTGTCAATACAACTGAGTATATGGTTGACCTAAAATTTTATTCAAAATTGTATTTTTTACAACTTTTAAAAAATTATAGTAGTACCTATATTGTAGACATTTTTTAAAATATAACATACCAAAATAACCACATAATGTCTAGACCTAAAAATGAGATACTTGTTCCAATAGAGAAACCTAGAGATAAAAAAATATCCCTGAAAGATTTTGTTAACTGCTGAGACAGTGTTTGATAAGATCACCTGCACATCCGTGGGTTCATCATGGCCAGTTTCACCATTGCCATCAGTATCTTCTCTAAAAAAGGATTCCTGCATTATAAATTTAAAAGTGATGAATGAATTAAACATCAAAAAGTTCTTTAAAGAAAAAGACATGAATAGGCCCTACTACATCAGTCACTGGTGCGACTTCCGAAAGAAGTTCTGTAACTGATTTTGTGGTGGAAATTGCTGGAAGCAGAGAAGATGAACTTGCAGCATCGGTTGATGCAGACCTCAGACTAGAGAGAATCTCATACAATAGGCTCTAGAATGAAAACAAGAGCAAATTAGTTCCTGTTCTGAAAAAAAAAATGCTCAAATAATACAAGCTCAATCATATGATATGACCATATCAATACATAACCCATAATAATTACTTATGTTAATATTTCCAAAAGGTGAAAGGATAGATAAATGTCAGAGAAAGAGAATTTTAGCCAGTTTCCAAAATTAAAAGATCCTAAACACTGAGTCCTTCATTAATAGTTCTAAAATAATCTTCATCTTGATACCACATTGTCCCATGACAAATAATTCTAAAATTATTTTTGTCCCGTGACAAAAATAAGACGGTCAATATCAGTAACAGTGTCTCAAACTTTTGTATCTACTGCGGTAAAAAAAAAAAACTTCTTTATCTACTCAGAGGATGTGCACCAACCTAATGACAAAAAATTCAAGACTGAACAAATCCAACTAGACGACCATTGATTAGATCTAATCGAAATATCCAACAAGGTCAAACCAAACAAATCTGTGCCCACCAACACTAGTTAGGATAGTTGGCTCGTCACTTTGAATCAAATTTGAAGATGTGAACCCAAATAAATCCATATTCATTGATTGGGTTTGGTTTGGTTCAAGTTAATTGGCGACCAATATTTTTTTTTGGTAGACCACATTCCATTGAAAATAAAAATAAAAACACCAATCAATTTGTTTCCTTTTAACCAAGACAGCATATGTGGTGAAGAAGCACCACTGTAGCAACTAATGGATTAGTTAATCAAGCAGCTCTTCACATTGCTTCTAATCATGTGTTCCATGGGAGAACAAAACAGATCAAATATCATTTCATTTGAGAAAAGTTGTTATCCAAGAGAATTGGTACTTAGTTTGTTGGATCCAATGATCAACTTGCAAGTGTGTTGACAAAATCATTGAAAGGACCTCAGATTGAATTTACGTATATTCCCTTTATCTTTATAAAGTAGACCTTGTCCTAAAACCTTTTTGAGATATCAAGGAGTGTGCATAAACTGACTCACAATACTAACTGCAGAAGAAAAATCTGGTCTAGTAGTAGTAAGATAAATAAGTTTTCCAACCAGTCTTCCATATCTTTCTAGATCAGAGAAAGATTCAGCCTATTCTGCCGTTAATTTCTGATTTGGATCCGTAGGACTATCCACTAGTTTACACTCAACCATACCAGTCTCTTTTAGGATATCTAGATCATATTTCCTTTGAGAAATAAGAACACCGCCCTTTGATTGGGCTACTTCTATTTGCAAGAAAGAATTTGAGACTTCTAAGATCCTTGGTCTGAAAATCATTGCATAAGTGTTCCTTTAGCTGAGGGATTCTAGCATCTCCTATAATGACTATATCATCAACATACACTATTAAATATACACATTTTCCTAGCGAGGTATGACGCAGAAAACTGAAGATCTACCTCACTTGCGTTCTAGCCCAAAGGTTTGAATAATGTGAATAAACTTTCCAAACCAAACACATAGAGATTGCTTTAGAGCATACAGAGGGCAACACAATTTACAAACCAGACCAGACTCCCCCTAAGGAACAAACCCAGGAGGTTGCTCTGTGTAGACCTCTTCCTTTAGATCATGTGAAGAAAAACATTTTTAATATCCAATTGATGAGGCCAAAGATGAATGGCTACTGTTCCTGCCAGAAACTCGAGCACCTTCGTGCGTATCTTCCAACGGTGGAACGCGGACCTTCGAGATTACTCCTCCTGTGAAGATTTCCTGCAACACAGAGACAAATGGCGTGCTCGCGGCCGTTTGCACTCCTACGCTCAAGTCAGTAAACGAGGCAGAAAACATCGTGCACCTCCGTATCGGAACAGGACAAACGCCGTGTTCTTGGAAGTGCGTAACTGAATTCTCTCCTATTCTCTCTCAAGTTCACAACTGCGTACCGTTTGCCAAATGACAGAGTATCTGGAAAATGTACCTTATGTTGTTTCTCTTTGTGCCTTATATACCTTTGTTGGTGTTTCTGCCACGTGGCTTCCCTGACTTAAGTTCATTAGCGAGTGTACCTCACGACACTGTATTCCAGACTTAGGAGTATCCCAGTGCGTGTGGTAGCCCTGTTGGAGTGCTGGTGCGCCCAGGGGTGACTGCATGGGAGCCAACTGATGCACCCGCCTGGGAGTCCCCTGAACCACCCACGTACCCTGCATGTAGATGCTCCTCTGGGGCGTGGCCTCCTACAGGTCGTATCTGCTCCAGAGGTCATCAGCGGTGGTGCGTTTTGCCGCATTCCTATACTTCATGTGTGGGTAGACCGTGGATTGGGGCCCCTTTTTACTGATACTAAAGGTGTGGCTTCCAATCCACCTTTCTCAGCTATGTTTCCTTTCTGACAAACAGAGGCCCAAGGCCTACAGGCCTCTACCGTGCCGCCTCCTTCTATGTCGCCCCCTCCACGGTCATCTCTACCTGTGGGTATCGGGGGTGGCATCATCTGAGCCAAAGCATGCTCTTAAGACAATCGGGTTACGCCTTCAAAGTGGGCGACGCCTAAACCTGGCGACGCCCAAAGCTGGCGACACCCATACCTGGCGACGCCCAAACCTGGCAACACCCAAGGCGGTCAACATATTGACTTTTCCTCTTGGAGCCCCTGGTGGGTCCTACCACATGTTGACTTTGGTCAACGCCCGAATACGGGTCGGTACAGCTACCATTGCAAGGAAATGATGGACAATAGTCATTTTGACCACTAGAGACACAGGATCACTGTGATCGACCCACCCTAATTGAGAAAATAAAGAAAAAGTGAAAGTATATCTTGAGAGCTTGAAAAGTCTCCCTTAGGTAGTCATATATATATAATGAAAGTAGATTTGTGATACAATGATGATAAATGAAAGTAAAAACCAAGTAATCTTAGGTATAGATGGGTACTACCCAAAACAATTTTTGAATAAAGCTTACTTAATTTACTCTAAAACAATTATAAGAGTCAGAAATAGAGAGAATACCATTTAAAACATCATTGTTCTACTTTTTTTAATTTTTTAAATATATGTTTAAGTTTAACACATTTCCAGTTGTTGATGGTGTCTCCCACTGATCCCATTGAAGAACTCACAAAAGAAAGCAGAAAAGCCCAAAAAATGAAAAAAAGAAAAAAACATGTTTGAACCTTTCAAATTGTGACGAAGTTCATGTCACTGCTAGGTATTGTAGAAGTGACCATAAGGAACGATTGTCTAAGGCTGCTATGGGTTGGGTCATCAAGTGAGATAAGTGACTGTCTGCCATTTGGGGCTTGGGAAGCAAAGTCTCCGATTCACAAATGAGGAATGACACAGAATGGTCATTGCTGAGCTCAGTTTCACTCATGTAGTCACACTATTTAGTTAGTATAAAAACTAAAATATAAATATTAATAACAGAAAAAGTGTCGTTTTGGGTCATCATGTATACAAAATGTGAATCTGACACTTTAACTAATTAACATCAAATTTGATTAGTTTTTTTTCTGGTAGGATCCAATCTAACACAAAAATCCTAAACAATTTAACTGGTTTGGTTTGGATTCTTGGGTGCATCAGGTTGGTCCGAATCAATCAATGCTAACTATGACCCACCACCACATATCTTAAACACGTTTTAGAGGTTTCGGGCAAGCTATAGACTAGCAATTTGAGTAAGGTGGCACTGAGGTTGAGAAAATGTACTACCTAATCTGTTAGGGTTGTAATTTGCATCCTTTTAATGTATCATTTCATTAGTTCACAAGCTGCACTCTAGGCACATTGTACAAATTCGGCTATATTTCAATAGCCAATTTTAGTAAGTAGGTTGGTATTTTGATAACATTCTACAATTGAAGTGAAGAAAACACAAAATGACCAGTAGGCAACCGTGGTAGTAGGGAATAATCCGAATTTAACTGAGCATGAAATTCAAAATGCTAATTACCTCCTCCACACCAGAACCAAGTTTCAAATCCCCCAAATCATAATATTTCTCAAGCTTATGAGCTCTAGGAACATTAGGAGGGCAAAGGACGTTGTAGAAGAAAATGGAAACTGAATCATAAAAAAATTGTGGCCGAGAGGAGTTGTGATCACCATCAAATTTTATGACATTTTTATCACCCTACAGAATCAGAAACAAGGTTAGATGTTTTGGCTGCAAATTAAGAAAAGGTGCAAATTGCTTTCAGAAAAGTTTGTCCTCAAAGATTTGGAATAAAGCAATACCGCATAGGATTCAGAGATGAGATCAGAATGGTGGGGCTGAATGAATTTGTCATCACTTGCATGGCCAAATAAAACAGGAATGAATGTCTTTGGTGCAACCTGTGGGTTTAAAACACATTAATTCAGACATGGAAAGGAAATAGCTCGACTTAAAAAATTGTTCAGCCAGAAAATAAAAGCTACAACACCCAGATTCCATGGTAAAAATAAGCATGTCATGATATGAACATTCTAACATGACTAGTGTTCGAAATGTAGGATAATGGGAGACCACACACACACAAACACATATAAGCCTTGCAAGAAGAGTCATTAAATATTTTTATATTAAATTTTAAGCTATCTTTTTTTCTAAAAGTTAGATAAAATATTGAAAACTTTTATCATAGTACTAGTGACCTTGCAAGTGTCCATGCATACCAAAGTGTTTACTCAAATGTTTAACTGAGTTGATAAAAAATAGATTTTTCATTGGACAGATAGTGAAGACTAGACTGTCTGGCACATGTCATAAGGATATCAGGGAGGTGTCAATGTGGGAGTTGGTAAAACATCGAACACCTCAAACAAGAGGAGTGTCAATGCACCATTCTCATGGTTAATGAAGTTTACATAATTACATTAATAATTTTAATAATTAAAAAATGTGGAACAGCTTGAAATATGCCTTGCCATTCTTCTGAAAAGGAAAACAACAGAACTGCACAATTAATACATACCAACAAACAATTCAGGTTCATGATATCAAACTTTGCCTTCTTCTCAATAACCCGTCGCATGTACTGCACAGCCATTTTAACCTAATTGAGGCAAATCCAGCAGAATATCAGACTAAATAAACATAGTTCACAACTATAGTATTACCATATTGCTTGAATGTTTTCATGAAGAAAGTAAACCATGCAAACTAACCAATATCCCCTTACAACAATAATGGTTAAAAAAAGTTGCATGTATAGCAATCATTCCAATCATGCATGTAGTGATATGAATCTTTAGGGTTTAGGGTTTTAAAAATTATTTGTGGTGTATGTAGTAAAATGGGACAGTGTGTTGTTAGTGGTGGAAAGATATCTTGACTAAGATAGACTCTAAATGTCTCTAATATCATATTAAGAAACTAAAATTTAACCCCAAACTAAACCCTACAAAACCAGCTTGGTAAGGTGATGTTTGCATCCATCTATATTATAATTTGACCATATCTCTAGTCAATGTAGGATCTCCAACAATATTCAGGTTAATACAAAGAAAATTTTTAATCTAAGACGCCTGCACCAAAAGTCACCTTGCATGTTGCTTAAGTAGGTCAATCAAATCAATTTGTAAATTAGAAGAGCCAGTTCAAAATTCTATCAAATTCTTCAGCCAGCTAAACACAAATTGAGGTATATAGAACCAGTAAATGAGTGGAAAAGGATGTAAAAGAAAAGCTGTATGACAATTTTTTTAGTACAAATGAAAAGCATATTTAGATTTTAAATGCAGTTATAATAATGCAGCATCTTTAAAAACTTTTTCAATCTGAACAACTTTGACAAACAACACACCGCCCCATTTTACTACATAATTTACAAATAGTTTTAAAGACCTCTAACAGATATCATGCCCAAAAGATTCATATCACTGCATGCATGACTGTTTGGACGTGATGAGGACATCCAAGCCCAGTTAAAAAGTATCAACTTAACCACTGGGACAAATGATCCTTTCTTGAAATATAGGGAATTCAGAATGAGGATGAATGTTTTGGCAATTTAAGAGAGAATATATCTCTGATAGGGTTCTTCCCTGCATCTTGCAACCTTATCAAGAATTCACCAATTCTTGTGGCAATCATCCTTAGGCTTATCAAACCTTTTTGTGGCGACTCCCTCTATCCAGGTTTTCATTATTATTGTTTTTAATTGATTTCACTTCGAAACCCTAAATTCCTAATTCTACAGTTAGTTCTATCTTGGAATCATATTAGGACGGGACCAGATAGAGTCCCTTTTTTTCTCTTTTGATTGAGCATTTACTACAAAGGGAGTTGGCATCCAGAGAGAGAGAGATTACAGTGAATTTAGGAAGCCGAATTTTATAGACATCAACAAGCTCCATCATAAGATTATATAAATTTGAAAAGGCACTATCCAACACCATTCCAGCAATAGAAGGATCTTCAGCTCCATAAAGAAGACTACATCACACCAAAGCAAAAGTGAATAGTCAATGTCAATGACACAAGAAATATGTGCATAACGGTAGCTCATAATGACATTAATACAGAGTAAGGTTGGGAATGTGATATACCACAAAACCCACTAACTTGACCATCAAAATTATGAAAAATATGCATTCCAAAAAGGGGGGGTGGGCTCAACTATTTTCCTCTTTTCTGTACCAATTTCTCAAAGAGTGGCGGGTCTTGCTAACAAATGTGTTACAAACACTGGCTAAGAATTAATAGATAAAAACTTCTATTGGAAATCACAATGAAGGTACACATAAAATTTCCACTTTTGATTTCCTCACCATTGTCCTAAAGACATTTGTTACCATTCTCCTTGAATAATTAAAAAAAAAATGACTTCCCATAGGAAGGCCTCAACAGTTTTGTTCACACACACGGATATACACGGGAGAAGTATAACTTAGGTCATCAAATAATACTACAACCAACATTAAAATCATCCACCTAGGACCTTTTTTTGTACAGGTACACATAGCAACTATAAAGTATAAAAGGAGCAGAAATACTTGTAAAAATGTAATACCTAGTGACTGCACCCATTGATCGTCCCCAAAGACCTATATGAGATATTTGTTTGTTGCTCCTCAAATATGACACCACCATCTTGAGATCATCTTTCTACCACCCAAAGGAATGGACACATATTAGTAGTTTCATAAAATATGGGATAGACCAAAACTTAAGTTAATCCAGAAATTAATAAAGGAATAAAAACATGCATATAGAGATAACTTACTTCATGCCAACCAAGACTGACATAGTCTCCATCAGATAAGCCTGAACCCGAGAAGTCAAGGGTAAAAACAGTAATATTTGAAGGAAGAAGAATTACAGCAGCTTCATTGGCATCTGCCCTACATCCACTGCATAATTGTACATATGCACACATATCACAAGGGAGAATAATAGAATAGCTAAAAATTTATATTTATGATCATGCATATACAAAGCACCAAGACAAGAGCAATTTAAATAACAGATACCTGTTTCCATGACAATATATAACACAAGGAAGAGAAGTATCTTCAGGGAAAGGAGATGGGAGATAATGGCTACACTTCAAGGTATAGCCTCTAGCATTCTTGAGCTGCACAATTGGAAAACAGATAATTTAACAGTATGCAAAACAATTGGAATCATGATTTAACCAAATATAGACGATAATAATTACAAAAAACCATCAAATAAATAATGTCCATACTTGCCTCCAAATCCTGCCTTTGGTATGTTCGACTTGCAAGGGTGAATTCCTTTTCCCACAGGTACTGATCAGGATTATACTCCGCCCTGTAAATATGACAAAGTAGATACAGTTGTAACTAAATTTGCTGGAAAAGATAATAACAAGTTGAGCAATTATGGATGCACGGGCACTTTCATAGTTATTTACTGGAGTAAAGAAAAAGCTGATAAGATTTATAGTGAAGCCTGTCTAACATAGTTTTTTTGAAGATGAATGAGTGTGTGCTTGGTTTACAGGTTTCAAAACTTTCCAAGCATCTCAACGGAAAAGTATGTCTCTATCTGGATTGGACTGAACAGATATTTGAACGCTTAGAACTTTAACCTATAAACAAACATGCCGTAAATGAAATTTCAAAATCAAATAAAAAAAACTACTTGTTTAAACACAACTTATCAAGGAAAGAACCAGCATATTAAAAAGGTAAAGATGATTTTGGTGCATATCAAGTACTTTCCCCCTTAATTCTCAACAACTAAGATGGCATGTCCTTGAAAATTTAATACGATTCTATATTAGTAAAAACAGGTATGGAAATTAAAGGCAGGAGATAAACATGAGAACAAAAACAAAAAAGTACAGGACACACGTAATTACAAGGGTGGGGAACAAAATAGGAACCCTCTAGTGAAGAGAAAGAGCCCTAATGAATATGACACAATTAACATTCTCTTTCCTGTAGACATCATAACGGTACCTGCTTACATGAATAGTGTCATGCCACCAACCAGAGAAGGAAAAATTAATACCTGGGAGGCCGAATAACGAAATTGATGAATTGCTCAATCATCTTGTTCCTACATGTAGCTCACTGCAACTCCACCAACTCCACCTCATGACCTTACAAGTTCACCTCACTAAGAAGCTCACAGGCATATGGCCACACCATCTTCGCAACTAAAAGATCTCAAATCTCACAAATATTTTTACTCATCAATGTCAATGCCAGACTCACAAGCTAAGCTGTCAGTGCTCACTTAGACTGGTATTTGCATTTCAATAACAAAAAAATAAGCAAGAAACCCAGTGTCAGCAGTGGTAAAAAAATTCAAAAATTTAGAAAGAAGCAAGTCCCAAGGAATTATATGAACTCAAGAGAGAGGGTGAAAGAGAGAAAAGAATCTTCAGGCTCAAAAGGCTCTTCCAGATCCAAATGCCCTGAAAAGTAATGCATATCCTAAAACCAGAAAAAGGTTCGGTAACCATAAATTTTCACTCACAACCCTCCCCCGGAAAAAGAAAAGAAAAAGAAAAGTAAAGAAAAAAGCTTAGTTTAAACCCTTGTAGTTGTACCATGATTGCAGGGAAAAAACTTTATTTATCCAATGTCATAAAAAAAATCAAACTTGGATGACTGGGTACACCTCAATTCAACAGAAGGGTCCCAAATGTAAAACAAGAAAAAGTTTTTAAAATGACAAAAGTTCGTAAAGGAGAAATGTGGGTAAGATAACAGGCACGAATTCCAAGTCAGATGAGATCCCACATCCAAATTACCACGTTGAAGCCTATGGATGCAGTTCCCCTCTTACTTTCTCCACAAAAGAAACGGAGAAGCTGCAAAGAATGGGAGAAAAGCAAACAACTTTACCGGAATTAGGACTTACCACCCAAAAGCAAATGTTTGTCTGAAGAAGAAAAAGAAGAAGATGAAATAATGAAGAGGGTGGATTGAAAAAGAAGATGGTTCTTGCTTGCTGGTTGGTTTTGTGGTTTGTGAGAAGGAGAATTGAATTTGAATGGAAGAAGATGGGAAGTGAAGAAAGATGAGAGATGACTGTAAGAAAGAAGAGAAGAGCAGGAATAGCCAGCTGTCTTTCTTTCTGTTCAGTACTGTTTATTGTTCATCAAAACGTAACATTGTCCTTTTTTTCTTTTTCCTTTTATTTCTTACCCCTTCATGATCTTATAAAGCTCTAAGTGGCTAAGAAATTATAAATATTTTTATATGAAGTAATGTTAATATATTTTATTCAATGGTTTAGTTTTTTCTTTTACATATTTAATGTTTTACTGACGTCAACTAATTATCTCAACATATTTAGGGTTTTAATCTTAAATAACTAAAAGAAATGTTATTTTTCAAAAACAAATAAAAATACCATTATGAGACTTTAAAAATTTAACGTATACAAAATATAAAAATTAAAAATAACATTCATCCATAAAATTAAATGTTATATAAATTATAATATTCAATATAATATATTTCATTAAATATAAGTATTAGCCTGTAAAATCATTAAACATATGTAAGCATTAAATGATGCCACTACACCAACTTTTACCTATCATAGTGATATTTATTTAAAATATACTATACATAACTTTTAATTTCTATAGTAACATTTATTTACATAAATATCAATAAATATGATTGTAAACAAAATAAACAAAAAATTTAGTTATTATAGTTACAATTTTACATAAATATCATTATTATAAATTAGCGGGAATATAGGCACATCAGTGCCTGTATATCCGTATTTTTAATTTTTATCATTTATATATAATTATATTTAATATTAAAATTGAATAAACAATATCATTGTTCTCATCGGTTGACTCAGTCGCCGTTTACTTCAAAGGCACACAGTGGCTCCTCCTACCTACAGTGGTTCCTGTGCTCACTTATAGATGCTAGAGAACAGCTCCGTTGATACAGAGGGGGTCCTACTTGTTGATTACACTTCGACAATCAAGTCAGTACTAGACTAAGAAACAATGAGTAAGTACAATAGTTTTGATCCTGCCTGTTGACTTAGCGCAAGAGCGTTGCCTCGTCACGATCTTCCTCACCAGCTTGACACCACGTGCCCTCCAAGTCCGCTCCACAGATAGCCTCTTTGAGAACCTGAAAAAGACAC
>Ga0123342_1005707_pt1 | contig 17821 bp, 11 predicted proteins | sample Turbeawhitnodule_FD_89960 | JGI IMG/M metagenome (GOLD analysis project Ga0123342, IMG submission 89960) | Root nodule microbial communities of legume samples collected from Mexico - Turtle bean Mexico white nodule | ecosystem: Host-associated > Plants > Roots > Nodule | place: Mexico: Nepantla...
ACGCTATAGATTTATATATATTTTGTTATATATATATATTTTTAAGTGTCTGTACTTATAAAAAAAATATATATATATATATATATATATATATATATATATATATATATATATATATATATATATATATTTAGTTTATATTTTATGAACTCAATTCTTCTAGTACTAATAGAAAAATGTATATTAAAATCAAATTTAGGCTAAGTTATTAATATATTTTAGGTCCTTTAACTAAATTTTGGCTGACGAAGTTGTCCCTTAGAAAGGTGGATCATATTTTTAGCCACCATTAGCTGCCAGGGCAGTTCGTCCTGATCCGTTCTTAGCATGCAGGGGGTAAGGCAGACCAAACTGACCTGTTTTATCACCTCTATTATTTACCATAATAGCGAATTTTTAGGATAATACATTAATATTTTCCTTATCTTATAGCTTATCTTGTATTTGTATACTTGTGCATCCCTTTTACAGCATGAATCAATCAGAGAACACAGTTCTTGCATATCATTTTCTCTGATCTCAACTCAAGTATAAGAAACCAATTTTCTTTTGTCCTGTCTGTCCTAAGGTACTATCAATGGTGTCCTTAAAAAGTGTTTATAACTGAATAGAATACATGGTGCAACTTTAAATTTTCAGTATCTCTCTTTTTTGGTCCAAGTCTTGTTTGTTCTGAAATAAGATGCAATCTCTGGTCTTTTAATATCATCTATTCTCCTTGGCAGATAATCTTGGAAATGCTTGCCTTACAAGTTTTTTTGTCACTGGAGCTTGGGATCATACCAAACTTTTACATTCTTTAAAAGCATATCAAAATGCTGTGAGTATGAAGAGGGAGGATTTATAATGTGCACATGATAGAAATTTATAATGTGCATACAGTAGAAATATATCTTCCTTTGGTCACTTTTGTTATACTCATTTCTACTTGGAGATTATTATTGTATGTAATATTTATTGTTGAATAGGATTGTCATTTACAAATTGGAATGGAAGACCTAATGTTTGGTTATGTACCAGGAGAAAGATGAAAGAATGAAGTCCAATCCAGATTTATATTTTAATAGTGCCACAGTACGTTGAATCTTTGATCCTTTTTCTGTGTTTCTTTGTGTTCAAGTATTCATTAGAGAAGAGTTGGACGTTGAATAAGCCAGCTTACTTTTCTCCTGTATTTGTCTTATCAGTTCCACCTTAATACAAAAAATAATATTTAGACCTCAGATATATAATAGGCTAAAGTGGCTGCTACATTTTACTCGGCATAAATAGTGTATTGTGTAGTGTTTTTTCTGTTTGTCTAAATAATTTCTTACAGGTTAACAAATATCTTGAGAACTACCAGAGGGCCCTTAGTGGATTTGAGGCTGCTGCTTTAAAGGATCCAGGTCTTAATGCTGCAGAGGAGGTTCAGAAGATAGTCAGTTTACTTGACAAGGTGGACAATCTTTTGAAGGTAATGAAATGTAAATTTTCCTTTGGCTCTGTAGAAGTAATTTAAGCTAGTAATTTATTGAAGCATTATTCATAGGTTTTTTCTGTGGCTTGATATTCATGCATGGAGGATTCTTTTCATGATAGAAGCTGGTAACTTCAAGAAACATTAAAGTCCATTCTACCCTCCCTCTCCCCACGTACCAGCAATTTTTTTAACAGGTTGTAGTCAACATCTTAGAAGCTGCTGGTTTATAAATAGTTTTATTATGCACAGGGACATGTAAGAGCTAAGCGAATGACATCTTTGGCTTCATCATTGGTTGCTGTTGATTGTAAGCACTTTTCTGTGAGCTCGGTTTCAGTTTATGGTCCATCTTGAATTTTACGGAGCCTGTGCTTATAATAAACCTTTAGTTTTCTTTACTATACTGATTACTGACTTCATTCATGTCTACTTTTTGGTGCAAGTGAAATCACCATACAGAAGAGTTACCATAGACCTTCTATCAGAGGGTCCAAATAGAGCACTTGCAGTAGAGGGGAAAGTTTTGTTCTTTATTAAGACTGAAGGTGTTGCTCCCCTGTAAGTCCTCTACTCTGAAATGTATCTTTAACTATATATTATCTTTTCCATAAACAGATTCTTTGAAATGTTCCATTATATTCCCAGGAATGACATTCCTGAGGTTAATATGACTGGGAATATCAAAGATGTTTGGTAAATATTTGTCATTCATTGTAATGTTTTTTAAATTGATTTTGTTAAAAGTAAAAATATTAGAAAAGGTAAAATAAGACGAAGGTTGGAAGTTATACTTCGCAGACAACCAAGAGGGACGGTCATAATAAGGTTTACAGATCATTTTATGATATACAGATCATTATGATATAATTGGGGGTGAAGAGGGAAGATTTTGCAAGATCCTACTTGGCAAACGGGTTGATTATTTGAGTCACACGGAAATATAAGATTCTCACCCTTTTACATTGGAATACTAAAATGGAAAATGTGTAATATAGATTCCTGGAAATGAGTCTGCTTGAGAATAATTTCTTATAGTTTGCACCAAACTTAAGAATGTTACATTCCCATACTCACATTCCTGCTAATAATTTTGTAATACTTGAAACAAAAATACTCTTGCATTTAGCGGCATTTTCAAAACAAACCCAATTGTCTTCTTTTTTTGTTATGACACTGAGTTTAGTCACTATTGGACATTTTCGAGTAGCACATACTCCCAAGGAATTGAGTACCTCTTAAGAGAGCACCTAAGGTACACGAAAAGATTGAAAAGTAGAAAAGCACCTAATTAACAGAAAAGTATATAGTTAACCATGGACAGTGTTATCATGGCGGGCATTATTTTGAAGACATTTGTAAGTTTAAGAATTGATTTTATAGGGTCTAAATTGAAAATATGGGACCAAAATTTTAGTTTTACCCAAATAAATCCTTTCCTTATTCTTCTGGAAGTTGTCTGTTTAAATGTATTTTCCCTAATAATATATGATTATTAATATTTATTCTCTTGAGAATTGTTGATTGGAACCCGATATCTTCTTGTCATTGTGCAGATACTATTTGCTTTGTGATTCAAACCAATCCTGCTTTGTTCTCTCGATTTATGGTGTGCGTACTGATGTGGTAAGAACTGCTGCTGAAGTTTTATTCCAATTTCTCGTATTGTCTTTTTCTAAAGTAGAAATTCATTTTTCTGGCATAAATTTCAAGGGTGTTAAACCAGTTGCATGGTTACTTCTTTCTCATGTCTAGTAAGATTTCATCTTTGTGCTTTAAGCGTATGGACTTTCGTTCCATTAAGGTGTGTCCATGAAATCGTCTTGTGCTGAGACGGTTTGATAACCATTTACATTAAAAGGGATAAAAGAAATGACCAAATGATCATATCATATACAATGAAGTCTGCAGCTTTACTAGTGCTGATATAGATCTCATCCAATTATATTGATTATTGTTTTATTTGTTCTCTCTTCTCTATTTAAGTGAGTACTTTATTTACTGAATAATATTTTGGCCTAGTTGTGCTATGCTTCATTAATTGATTAGTTATTTTAGAGTTAATTGAGCCCTTATCACCCAGATTAAAGAAGGAGATCAGCTAACAATGCTTGATCCTTATTTTCGTGATGTTGATTTGTCGTGGAATGCTAAGGTACGGTTTCTTCAAAGATATTCTTGATTTAATGCCATGATTTGGTAATTCCTCAATGTCTTTGTAATAGAACAATGCATTCTGATTAAGGATTTACCTCATTTTTATGTATATTTTACAACAGCATTACCAGTTCAAGTCTATACGCCTGGATTTCTATGAACAAGTGCTTGTAAATGGAAAAGCTTTGACTCCTCAACAAGCTGTTCGTACGTCAATATATGCTCAACATAAACCCTGAAAAGGCCACTATGGAATTATTTGAGTTCTACTTGTCTTCTAGCTGTTGGTGTTGGATATTCATTGAGTAAATAGATTAGTTGGTACATTTATACATGTGAATTCTGGCCGAGGTCATGGGTCACAATCAGATAATAGGAAAAGAAGAAACCTGAGAGGAAAGTTTTACGTTTGGCTTTCTATTTTGTCCATCAAGCTTTTACATCTGTTGAATATGATAGTTTGAAGATTCTTCTGTTATGTTTCCGATACTTTCAACAGCATGTTCATGTAAAAATCTTGTTTGTTGTATCAAACTCAATCTTGCAAATGCTTAACCTTTTTCACACTTCTTTATCTTGGCAAGAAAAATGAAGGGGATAATAATGAAATGCTTAGAAACTTGTCAACTTCATATCCAAACAATCTTGCGTGCGATCATTAGCATACTTTTAATGCAGGGCACCTTCTTGCTAATGTCAAACGGTCCACTGAAAGAGTAATGGTTTCACATTCTTTAGCAAAAGGGTTTAATTTATTTGTAGTGGTTGTGAATAATGTAAAACATTCTTTCCCATTACTCTTTCATCATAAGCAATGGCCTTGATTAAGGAAGCTCAAGCTAAGCAAGAATCGGTGAAATAAAAGAATAAATACAGTAGGAAGGTGTATAAGACCATGTAAAAATTCAATTTTGAATATATAGGAATTTGAGTATGTTATACCAGGCGAACAAGATGATGATGATGATGGTGGTGGAATTATTGATAAAATAGTTCTGAATAATTAATTTGGTGATATACACTTATAAGAATATACGAGATCTAAAGAAAGTAGGGATTGGGTGATGCCAAATTTACCATATAAAAATGGAGTTGACCTCAGTGTTGAGACTCCTAGTGTTGGCTGGTTATTTTCTTTCTTTATAATTATAAAATTCTTTGTAATCTCTTATTATAATTATAAAACTTGAATAAGTGATTTTACATCATAAAAGTTATAAAAATAGTATAAAAGATTAGTAATTTACTACATAAATTGCTGTAAAAGCTTTACCTTACTCTCAAAACTTCTATGGACGACCTTATTGCCCTAAACAATTCCTGCCAAGAAGATTTATCCAATTGCAAAGTCCTACATATACATCAACATTTGAGAACTAATTAACCACTGAAGTCCAACATCCACCTCCTCATTTCATTATTTATATTTAATTAAAAAAAATAGTCCTCCTTTTTAACCTCATATCATCTAATCATCATTCCATGCATAGATAAGTAACATTAAATCAACTCAATTTAGCTATATAATAAACCAATTTTATTATTATATATAATTAAATCATGAAGGTTATGAAAAATATTGAAACTTATTTTAAACATCAATAAATATATATATATATATATATTATAAGTTAAAATTAATATATACAAGTTAAAAATTAAAAAACTTAATTATATAAAATAATTTTTGTAATCAGTTTTATACATAAATTATTTTTATTTGTGTAATCCATTTTCATTTTTTAATACTTTTCCCTAAGAGTCTTTATAAAAAAAAATTACCCAAACATAATAACAATAGTATATTGTATTAAATGGTATCTATTTAGTCAAACACCATATCATTAATTCACAAATATTTAAAGAATATGTCCTCAAAACTATATTACAATAACTATATCTAATCTGAATTCATCTTCAGAGCACACTGAATCTAATTTCTAAAACTTATCCATCAATATTAACTCGAAATCAAGAAAATTTTGTTCGTCAAAGTATCGGAATCTCAATTCAAAGAAGCAATGAACATACAACAGGTCACAAGAACAATGAACAAGTCATAATTGAAGTAATGCTTTATATTTTCTCTTCAGATTGAACTAAATAGGTGGGAGAATCTCCCTAAGTACAAGTCAAACAAACTATACACATGGTTGTATCTGCTTAATTATGCACAATCCAATGATGATGCAAAACAACACACGCCATAAAAAACACAACACAATATTCACGCTATGCAAAGGCTTCAAGACAAAGGACTGACTCTCATTTATTTAAGTAGATAACATCAGAAAAAGAATATTATCTTTATCCTACAAGATGTACGGATAAACACTATTGCTGCTTATAGTAACCACTTTGGTGAGGCGGAGGATATGGAGATGGAATGGTATAAGGAGGCCGCGGCACAGAACCAGGTTGCTGTGCTGGTGCATTATAGTACGGACCACGCCATCCTGGATATGCTGGCTGGCCATACTCATGGTTTCCCGGTGGCTGTTGGTGAACCTGAGCGGGTGGGTATGGAGCAGTTGATGATGGTGGAATGTGGTATGGAGGTGGAGGCTGATGATGTGCAGGACCACCATATTGGGGAGGTGCATGATGACCATAGGGAGCAACTGGTGGCTGCTCAACTGGCTGATAATAAGGTGCTTGTGGACGAGGATCTGTTTGTGTACTGGCTCTTTGATTTTGGCTTCCCACTGATGGGTAGTTGCTGTTAAAAGTACCTGTGTTTTTGTCCTGGAAACTTAGACCAGCCACTTGTCTCTGAACATCATCAATCATTTCCCTGCACTGAATGTTCCTTGTCATTACAAAGTCGTTGCTCTGCTGCTTTACGTTTGTGATTGCATCCTATCAAACAAAGAAATTGCGTATTATTGCATGATGATATTCAATTTAAACAAGTATCATCTAACCATGTTATTGAGCAAATTTTAGGAGAATTTAAATTTGCATTAGCGAAGAAAGGCTGCATGCCTACATGTATATTAGATAAATATAAAGACAAATGGGAAATTAAAGGTAAAAATAATAATAAATAGTGGCAATGGTTTTGTAGAAGTTATACATTCAAAAGGAATAAGGGGGCAAAAAAACCAATAGAAAGATGTCTTAGTGATTTGTGGAAGTTACAGAGTTAATGAATAAATTAATTAATATAAAAAAAAACACTTAAGGGGCAAACATGTCTTAAAAAATGTGTACCAAATTATGACGTCCCCTTTAATCATTAGCTATTTCAGTTGACATTTGTTGTGATAATGTTGTTATCATTGTTTGTATTGATTTCCTTTTATTGATGAGACCAATGATATTATTTTAGGATTTTTTTTTCTAATGTTACTTGAGAAAACTTTTGGTCATCATTCACTAAAATTTCTTTTGCCAATATCAGTAAGTTAAAGGAATTTATCAGCCGACATCAACTGAAAAGGAGAAAAAAAAAATCCCAACCAACAACATCGTATAAGTAATCTCGATTAATGTCACAGCCTAAATAATTGTGATCAACATCAATCTAGAAAAAGCTTATCGTTGTAAGTTAAAAAAATCTTAAAATGTTGGTCAAAAAAGTCTCAGAATCTTGACCTAAAAATAACACTAATCAAGATTGACTCAAAAATATCAACAATACTGATTTTTTAAATTATTAACAATTGTTTAATATTTAAATGGTTTTTTACATTAGGTGATAATTGAAATATTTTATCCAAACAAGAAAATTAAAATTCAATACATTTAAATTATCTTATCCAAACAAAATATTTGAAAAATGAAATAATTTGAAATAAAATCTATTCAAATGCAACATATTTAAATGTCTTAAAAATTATGAAATTTCCTATCCAATTGCAAAATTAAAGATTCAGTAAATTCTTATAGAATAGAATTAAAACCATATATAGTTGATAAGTTCTTACCTGCAGGGTTACATAGAATTTTAACCCTTCATTGATGTTTTCTTTTATCTCTCGAAATTTCGCTATGGAGGCTTCAATCTGCTTGTAGGCTTTCTCACGTGAAGCTGAAATAAAATAAGAAACCATCAGAACATGATATGATGCAGGAAAAGGTGCACTCAAATTGGAGCACTGTGACCGTAAAAGACAAAACTGAGTTTCATGAACGACAATAACAGTTGAGAAAACTTCCGTTCACTGGTCAGTCATGAAATTGTATGTGCAGTATTAAACATAGTCTGAAAACAGACTTAACATTGTCAACATGATGCTAAGGTACAAAAACCAGATATAATCTAGAAAACAACCAAATGGGGCCTACCTTTGTAATCTTCAAGATTGAAGATAACAGAGAACTCATCATTTTGAGCCTGTGAACAATGGCAACAAATTATCAGAATCACATCAGTAAAATTTATCACTTCGTCTATTAGAACAAACACGATCCACCTAGAAAAGAAGTATTCAACAACCAATACTCTACAGTGAATAGGTATAATGGCAGATAAAATTTGTCACTTTTGCCTTCCCCGGCAAAGTCTACCCTCTCAAGAAGCATGAAAAATAAAAAATGTAGTGTGTATTCGCTGCTAAAGTAGTCTTAGGAATTAGTTATAGTGGTAATCAAGAATATAAAGTATAGTCACCCTGAATATAAAGTATAGTCGCCCTGAATAGCCACTGCATGGGAAAAGAAAGTCCCAAAAAATGAAAAAATTGTGGGGAATGTTTCTTTTCTTAAATGCTCTTTAGATGGGTTCCGGGTATACAGAGATAAATACCTGGATCTGCAGCAATAATTGCTCCTGCGCCTCAATATTTTGAGCTATTTCATCACAAATATGGTCATATTTTGCTAGTTCCTTCTTGAAGAGATCATCGTAAGAACCGGTGGAAGTCATCAACTTTGGTAATATATCATCCTGTGATATTTATACAAATATATGCAAATTAATATTTGGGTGTGATGCATTCATGAATGGTAAGCTACACAAGAGGAAACATTCCTAGAAATTCTTCACGTCCACAACATTTGAAACTAAGTGAAGAAAACGAATCCAAACCACTAATTCATCTAGCACAATATGTTAAGAAAATACAAGTTCAAAACAGAAAAATACAATATACTTCTGTTTATCATTCTTAATTAAGGTTCAGCATTTTTTTCGTACTACACATGGGGGAATCATGAATTCAAATGATTGAGTATTGATACCAAAAATAGAGCGGAATCTCACTCCCATTAACCACAGATATAAAAAAATCCATATTTGAATCGCTTGGTATAAGAAGAAAGAAATGATTTATGGAAGAATCCGGTCCCAAGAATAAAAAGTGAAAGGTTGATGCTAAACAGTGTCCAAAAATCAAGAGGAAAGATTTTATTAAAGTGTGCCACTGATGCAATCTCACTATGATTTCCAATACGCCCCCAACATGATTTCCAACAAAACTTTATATAAATATTGATTCATTAACCATGACACTGATTAGCATGACCCGAAGTGAAAATAGAGCCTCTACACTTGGTGCCTTTTTTATTTCAGTATCTTGCATATACAATACTGAAATGTGAGATGAGGGTGAAGGTGCTGGGGGAGAGTAGGAGATGGCAGCAACAAGGATATGGGGAAGAGGAAGCAAAGGAGAAGGGACTTAAGTTGGAAAGGCCACAAGTGGATAAAATTTATATCTCTTTATGTAATTTATAAATATCAATTTTAGTTAATACAACACGTACCTGCATCTTAATTTTTTTTAAAAAATCTATGTACGACATCATTTCATGAGCTAGAATCTATAATGCAACACAGCTTCAAAGGCATCAGCTTAGAATCATTAAAGTATTCAGTTATCTAGCATACACAACATGACTATACACTTGGTTAGAAAATATCTAATGACATATCTTAGAATTTGGGCTTACGCCTAACTAAATCCCACAAAACCAGCTTTTAAGATGAAGATTACCTCTCACTTAAATACTTTAACTTAGTCATTTTTCTATTTTTCTAGACAAGATCACCAACACATACCTTTCACACTAAAGACTAGGTCTATTTGAGCATGAAGTTTACAAGGCTAAACTAAACATGTATGGATGGTTCAATAATGACCTCATAGTGAGTCACTAATAAACCTGACAAATTTTGCTAGGATAGATTTTGATATTATCTTAAAATGTAAGTTTAGTGATAGATTTTATACTATCTTCACTAGGATAGACTAATAAATCCTACAAAACCAATTTGTAAAAGGAGGATTGTATCTCACCTATATACTTTTTTTCATGTTTTATCTTTGATCAATGAGGCACTTAGGTTTTTCTTAATACACCACCTTACATCCAACACTAATAAGCTTGGTGTGTGAGTAATTATACAGTAGGTGACTATTTTTAATGGATATGGAATAAACTCCAATATTATCTTATAATTTGAGTTTAAGTCTAATTCAACCTCGCAAGATTGGTTAAGGTAAGAATTATTTCCCACTTCCATACTATAATTGGTCATATATCTACAGACAGAGTAGGGTTTTAGCAATATCATTTGTATATCTTCAAATATTTTAGAATATCCTAGATGATCTCTTAGGATTTATTTTTTAATTTGTTTCATTATTTAATTAATAGACATATTGTTTGGAGCCCCTCATTGAGTGAGATAAGTCATTTTGTTTGAGGTACTTAAGCCTAGAAATTCTCCCACTTAGCAGGTTAGTCTTTTGGACTGTGCTTTCTGTGCTTAAGTCCTAACACATCTCGTATCATGTTAATAGGAATATTTTCTCCTATGTTATTAGTATTTTTTGTATCAAGTAAATGAAACAAACTCCATTGTGTAGTCAGACTCTATTTCAATATCCCTTGCTTGCATCTATCTCTCTTTCAACACACTTCATTTATTATAAATTCCTTTTGCATTCAATAGTCATAACACGAATATATTTTACTAACATTGAATATACGTTCGGATGTTGCACATGCACAATCCCTAACATCCAAAAACATACTGGACCACGGACATTTATTGTTGAATTCAGAATGCGGAGAAGCACACATTATATGCAAACAACAGGTGTAATACTACTTCAATATCATTGAATGTAATGAGAAAACCAATATGTTAAGCATTCAAGAAAAGGCAAAACCACATATTTCCCTCGGATAATAAGACAGGAAATTTAGCTTCTACAGGAAGAACAAAAAACCTAATTATGTGAATCTGGTTTATCAGGCATACCTTTCTTTTCATATCTTTAAGCATATCTTCAAGACCAGCCCTTTGAGCTCCTAGAATTTCTAGTTGCCTCTGCATTAGTTAACACAATTGCAACAAGAATCATACACAGCAAATGGAATATTGTAGCTGCATTTAACATTACATCCTGCCAAACAATTAAAATATTTACCATAATAATCTGAATGTACATTAAAATGCCTTGCTAACTCTAACTAAACAATACTCATTCAATTTTCACATCTCAAATTCGTCATTGGATTTATTAACTATAATAAACACTCCTTAGCTACAAAGAAACCATTCAGCCCTCAGTTCATTGGTAAATTTTATAATCACAATATATAGGGAGTGAATACGAGAGTAAGGTTAGGATCACTAAAAAGGCTATAATTAAAAAAGGAGTGAAATGAAAGGATCACTTGTATAATATGAAATTTATCATAAAGTACTGATTAAAATTTTAAAATTTCACTAAGATCTCACTAAGTTAGATACATGATATTTAACTTGTATCTAAAACTTCCCACCCGCTATCTAGTATCCACTATCCTATTATAGCAATGTAGGGTTGACCACTAAGATTGATAACTACACCACAACATGCAACAGCTGCATCAATTTGGATGCAAGAAAATGTTATAGATTTTATTTCTAAGAAGTCAGAAATCATAATAAAACAATAACAAGATCAAAACCAGCATACCAAACTTTGCTTGAGAGACCCCACAATAGCATCTTCATTTTGATCAAAAGACATAATCGGCCTTGCCAAGCTTGGAAGTGCAGATTCAATCTGATTAAAAAAACAGATATTCAATGACTTAACAATGTTTTCTGATGACACTGAAAAGCAGATAATCCATAACAAACAGTACAACAATTTACCGGACGGGCATCAAGGATTGACATGAGTGCTGAATGTTCTCTAACTGATCGCTCAATCCTGCCATCACTTTCAGCAGCTTGCTTCAAGTTACCTGCAAACCTGTTGAGCCTATCCTGCAAGTTTTTAGTCAAGGTGCTTGACTGGGGCCTGGTCCATTTTGTGCCAAATTGACTTCTAAATTGAGAATCTTCTCTTGCTTCCTTCTGCAACAATTCCTCAGTCTGGACCAGCAACTCTTGATTCACCCTCCTTAGGTCCTTAAGTTGCTGCAACTCTGCTTCCAAACCAGCAGGGCCCCCACTGATCTGCACAGCCTCCACATCTTCTTTGAGACCTGTTGGAAGAGTAAAATTTCCTTCCAAAGCAAGAATGGAATCCGGAAGTTCCATTTCCTTAAGCCTAACTCGGGTTAGCTCACTAGCTTGCTGCAACTTTTCAGCCTGTGTTCTTATAACATCATCTACCATTTCAGTATACCGGGAGAGGGCCTTTGCACTGCTGTCCGGAACAAGACTTGCAAACATCTTCTCTTTGCTTGCATCCAGCACCTCATTCATTGCCATGGGCTTCACCATAGAAAATGCTGGAAGGGGCGATAACGAACTTGGCGGAGGAACTCTCATGAGATAAACCCTATCATTCTCCTTGACAGCTCTTTCAAGGTTCCGGTTAATATTGGCCTCTAACTTGCCAATTGCATCAAGAATTTGCACCGCAGCACCCTTAGAGCTCTTCTTCGCCTCAGTCAACACATTAACAGCACTCCGCAGTCGTGCAATCTCCTCTGCTATTTCCTCTTTATCATGCAGCTCCAATCCATACCTATAACAAGCTTCTGCATAGAACAGTGCCGCCTTTAACTGTACATGAACTATCCAGGACTTCTCAAAATGCTGGCTCAAAGGAGCAACATTCAGCGCAGCTAAAGCTTCCTCGTAATATATCCCAACCTACAGGTATAACATATCAACTACAAGTCAGTTCTCATCCAAAAAACAAAACAAGTGACACAACAAAATATCAAGAAATCAGTGATCAGAGCAATCAAACAATCAGCATTTGAAAAAAAAGTATCATTCACGATTCATAGTTAAAAGTATACTTGCTAAAAAGTCCTAAAGCTTGAAACGAACTCAAGAAACCACTGTACCCAAGGAAGGCCTATTGATCCTACTGGATGGTCCAGAGTCCTTCAACCATCAAACTTGAAAGAATGACTACAAGTGAAAACCTAAAACTGATTAGCAACGAACCTGTCTGGAGATCTTAGCACAGACACCGGGAGTGCTCCCTTTAGCAATAGTGTTCTCGAAGACGCACTCTTGCGCCTGCGCGAGCATGAGCTTCTCCAGCATCCCGGCACACTCAACGGACAAATCAACGGTTGTGGAGTTCCCAACGGACGCCTTCATGGAGGCGTTGTCGCGGAGGAAGGCAAAGGAACCGGCAGCAGCAATGAAGGCATGCGAGGCCTGGCGGCGGCCGTCAACGGTGTTGCGATCGTAGGAACATCCAATCTGACTGTAAACGGCGCCCATATTGAAGAGCACGGAGGCCTTCTCGAGGTGGATGTTCTGCTGCGAGGCCTTCTGCTTTGGCTTGAAGGCATCGAACCAGACAAAGGTGAGGGCGTTGACGTGGCCAGGGTCGGGGGAGATTGGGAAGCGCGTCTCAACAAGGCAGAGAGATTTGAAGTAGGTTTGGAGGAGATCGCGGCGCGCCGGGAGGGACGGATCGGTGTGACGTTCGAGGTCGGAGCGCAGTTGCTTTAGGGTTTGGAGATCGTCTTCGAGGTTCTGCGCTTCGCGCTCGGAGTAGTGAAACGCCACGTAATTGCGTAGCGGCCGATACAGATCGACGGTGTTGGTCTTCTTCTCGAAGATCGCGAGCACGATGTTGGCGGAGGCCGCGGTGGAGGAGGAGGGCGACGCGGCCATGAGAAGATTCTAGAAAGTTTGGATTGATTACGGCGTTAAGTTAATTGCCCTCTTCCTCTCTCTCAGAGGTATATGACTGACACTGTGACCAATCAATTACATGCCCCGTTAGAGGGTTTAGAATTTCTCACAAACGCGGAGAATTCAGAAACAGAATTTTTCAAAGATATTAAATCGGGATAAATTCTTAACGATTAAGGTTGTGAAGAAATTTCTTGTTTATTTCTTTCACTTTCTCTGACCCGCACTCCAACTTCAACCTTTGTCACCTTCTTCTTCTCAAACAAATTTTGAAACAAACATATATTTCTATTTTAAATAATAATAATAATAGTTTAATCTGATGTGATAATGCAAATAATCTTTTCAATGTGTATTTAGAGTATTGGTATCTCTATATCTCAACACATACGTATATGTATGTATTTAAGTTTCAACAACCGTATAATCAGATTAATAAAACGTCTCTATAATAAAAATGAGGTTTTCCTTTAAAAAACAAATTGCAAACTAAATTATTGACGAGTTTAAAGAGTGTAGTCTTATTTAAATCACGCAAGGCTTAGTTTTGATAAGTATATTCAATTCTACTTAAATTTTAATTTTCTTTATCTTCTCCTAAATGGATGGTTGAGGGAAATATACTGTTGTTGTAAGATTCTTGTTTGTTAAAATACACTTAGGAAAATATTATATTTCTAAAATTTAATCTATGTAAAAACGAGTTAATGTTATATTTCTAAAATTCAATACAATTAAGTGGAGTTAATATTATATTTATAAAGTTCAATCTATAAAAGGAGTTAATGTTAATTTTTACTATGTGATCATTCTTTTTCTTTAATAGAGAAAAAGATTGAAACGATTATTTTTATTTTTATCTCTTAAAACATATTGATGTGCACACACGTCTTAAACGATTCACAATACATGATGTGTGTACTAAATTATTGGACGACAACATGTTGAAAGGTGATGACTTTATATTATGACATGCATTATATATTATATATAAGTGGCATTTTGCTATAATAATATTTCAAATTTGTTTTTTTATCTTGTTTGAGTTCACTATTACTAGTCTTGTCAATTAAGGAAAAAAAGATTTTACCATAAGACGCCAACTGTGGGGTTCGAACCCACGACCACGTGGTTAAAAGCCACGCGCTCTACCACTGAGCTAAGTCGGCTCTATAATTTTGAAGAGTTTATTTAACAAAAGTGTCATCTTAAATTTTCAATTTAAATGATTGAAATACAAGTATAATTATGCAGAAATACAAATATTATATTTCTAAAATTTAATCTATATAAAAATGAATTAATATTATATCTCTAAAATTCAATACAATTAAGTGAAGTTAATATTATATTTATGAAGTTCAATCTATAAAAGGGAGTAAATGTTTTACGTGTGAGATGTATTCTTATGTATCACTCAAGTGGTGTGAGATAACTTAAGTGATGACTCGTACTCTAATCGAAAAAATTGAAACAATTATTTTTTTCTTTTGAAACATATCAGTCAAACATTATATAAATGAACTTAAATGTATGGTTTATGGCTCAAACACTATTCTAAATGCTTAGGCGTAACAAAGACGATGTACACACATGTTTTGAACGATTCACAATGCATGATGTGTGTACTACATGATTGAGTGTTGGATGGATGTTCAAACATCTAATAGCGATGAAAATGACTTTGGAACTTGTTAATATTTCCAATAAGTGAATCTCACGTTAGCATTAATGAGACTGTTTAAGCAATAATATGGTTGATGTCTTACTTATGGAGAAAGGTCGCTCAAGTAAAAGAAGTTCACCTACACGACAACATGTTGAAATGTGATGACTTTATATTATGACATGATTTTATACATGTATTAATGATATTATTAATTGTACATGTTATGAAGGTATATGATCAATTATAATATGCATTATATATAAGTGGTATTTTGCTACAATAATATTTCAAATTTATTTTTTTCTCTTGTTTGAGCTTACTATTAGTCTTGTCAATTAAGAAAAAAGTTCATCTCAACTTATTTAGTCTTTGGTTTATCCATTTATTGGGGTGCAAGATACATGTATTAAGAAATCTTAACCATTATGAAATGTTGTTAATGAATTAGGTTAGAAAAACTAATTAAAACTTGACCTTGTAACATTACATGTTTGTATATATCAAAAATGATTTTGAGGAGTGTATTTTTTTAAATAAAAATTTTTATGGTAGACATCATTATGCAATTAAAACATAAGACACCGGCTGTGGGGATCGAACCCACGACCACGTGGTTAAAAGCCACGCGCTCTACCACTGAGCTAAGTCGGCTCTATAATTTTGAGAAGTGTATTTAACAAAAGTGTCATTTTAAATTTTCAATTTAAATAATTGAAATACAAATATAATTATGCAAAATGCATTTTTTTTTTAATTTGAGGCAAAATTTCCAATATTATCCCATGGTTTTAAGTTAACAAAAACAGTTTTTTTGTGATCATTTTATCATTTTGAATGTTTTTTTTTCGGTTAATTCTTGAAATTTTATAGTTTGTGAAAATTAAATGATGTTTTGTATAAATAGGTGTTGACACTTATAATTTAAATAATATACGATATGATGAAATGGTTTAAATACAATGTTTATAAAGGATATAGATATATAAAATTTATTTAAGTGATCTCTCAAGTTTTTGGATGATACATGAGAATGTATTTATTAAATACATGAATTGAGGAGGAAACTTTTATCCTACGATTATTATAGTAGAGTTTATGTGTTAAACTTCTAAATAAACATGGATGCTAAATTTTTCTTTGTTTCACACAATTTTAAATCTCAACGTGAACTTAAATTTAAAATTTAAAATTTGTACCTTTAATTTAATAATTTTAGATAACATATTGCAAAATCTCTAAATTTTTTAATACTAAATTTTTATTTTTATTCAATTTATATCTAATGCTAAATATAGTATTTTTAACGTTTTATATCCAAGTAGACATATTCCAAATCTCAAATATAATCAACATTTAATAAATAAATTTATTATTGCTTATGGTCATAAAAAACATATTTTATTTTATAACAAGCTATTCATTTTTTTTATAATAATATTTATTTATAAACAACACATAAAAAATATTAAACACAGTGTTAATTTTATTTATGCAAAAAATATTATTTTGTAAGAAGTTTTAACAAAAAAAACTACTAGTATTAAAATGTAGTTTAAGTTTGCTATTGATCAACGAGCATTCATTAATTATTTAAAATTTTATGTTTAAAAAAAATATTATTCCTTTTAATAGATTTGTATACACAGTGACAACAATAAAGTTGTAGAGTAAAATATTATCAAACATTACCTTAAGTTGTTTTTACAGTTCATGTCTCTCAACAACATAATAATAAATTCATTATTATTGAGCGAACTAAAATATTTAATTATTTTAAATACATTTTATAAAGAATCCGGTCCGGTTCAAGATGAGAGAAAACTTTTTATAAATCGAATTGAACATTGCTGTTTCTCTTCATATTAGACCTTTCTGGAAGCAGCTACCGCAACCCTAACCCTAATTCCCAATCATCATATCTACTTTCTTCATCTTCTACTTCCTTCAGGTACTACCACTTCTCTTTCAATTTCAATTCTCTCCGCTCCATCGATCTTTCTTTCAATTTCAATTTCAATTTCAATTTCTTTAGCAAGAATGGTATGAAAACATTGAGAAGGTGTGAGAGATTTTGTGATTGTTATGGAATCCATATTAGGAAATTATCAGTTATTTATGAGGATAAACCGGAGCCCTCATTGGTTGAAAATGTAGTTCATGTGTCAAATTTGCACTATCTTTTGCAGTTATGTGCAAAAACGAGATCATCAGTGGGAGGAAGAGCATGTCATGCTCAGGTTATTCGTGTTGGCTGGGAAATGGATGTGTTAACATCAAATATGCTGATTAATATGTACTCTAAATGTTCTTTAGTTGATAGTGCACGCAAAAAATTCAATGAAATGCCAGTGAAAAGCTTAGTTTCATGGAATACCATAATTGGAGCACTTACCCATAATGCCGAGGGTCAGGAGGAAGCTCTAACTCTTTTCATTCAAATGCAAAGAGAAGGAACCCCGTTCAATGAATTTACCATTTC
>Ga0123342_1005708_pt1 | contig 17818 bp, 8 predicted proteins | sample Turbeawhitnodule_FD_89960 | JGI IMG/M metagenome (GOLD analysis project Ga0123342, IMG submission 89960) | Root nodule microbial communities of legume samples collected from Mexico - Turtle bean Mexico white nodule | ecosystem: Host-associated > Plants > Roots > Nodule | place: Mexico: Nepantla...
TTCTCTTTGCTCGAATCCCTTTGCCACCAACCTTGCCTTGTATCTATCAATCTCACCATTTGCTTTCACTTTAATCTTGTACACCCACTTCACATCAATTGCTTTGTGTCCTTTTGGAAGATCCGTGAGCTGCCATGTATTGTTTTTCTCAATCGCCATCGATTATTCATATATAGCCTCTTGCCATTTGGGGTGTTGAATGGCATTTGCAAGTCTCACGGGTTCTGAATCTGCAAGAAAAGCAAAGTGAACCAAATCTCCATTGTCATCAACTTCATCATCAAGATTTACTTCGCAATCTTGAAGGTGTACAAGTTGTCGTTGCTGCCTTCTTGGTCGTTCCATCATAGTTGCAATTGGAGCTGCAACTTCAGGTTGAACTGTAGGTGCTTCAAGAGTGACTCCATCTTCCACATCATCGTTCAAAACGTAAATATATCATTTTTTCGAATCCATTTTAGTTGTTGCATTCCATTGCCATTCCTCATCTTCGACTAATGTAACATCACGACTGATAATCACCTTCTTTGTCATTGGATTGTACAATTTGTATCCCCCATGCTTATATCCAATGAAAATGATCTTCACTACCTTATCATCCAACTTCAATCTTGTTGCCTTGGGGACATGAGCATAAGTAATTGACCCAAATACTTTCAAGTGCTACACATTGGGTTTGAATCCGCTCCATGCCTCAATCGGTGTTGTGTTAGGAACACTCCGAGTGGGTGATCTGTTTATCAAATATACCGCACATGTTACGACATCAACCTAAAAAAATTTGGCATACCTTTCGCTTTAAGCATGTTCATCGCCATGTCCACGATTGTTCTATTCTTTCTCTAGGCAACTCCATTGTGTTGAGGTGTGTAGGGACAAATTATGTTCTGCTGCAACCCAAGTTTTTCATAGTGCCTCTTGAACATTAGACTTGTACTCACCCCTTCCATCACTACACACCATCTTAATTAGTCTGTCACTCTGTCTTTCAACAAATGCTTTAAATATTTTAAAGCAATGGAATACCTCATCCTTGCCTTTCAATAGATAAATCCAGGTTTTCCTTGAAAAAGCATCAATAAAGGTTAAAAAATACTTATTACCTCCAATTGATGATATATGTTCATTGGGCCACAAACATCTGTATGAACAAGCTCCAAAGGAAATTTTTAGAATTTATTTTCATCTATGTGCATCACGTAACCCTTGTTGGACAGCTGTCTCATACTCAAAAGATTACTTTTCATATCAGGTACATAGACGACATCATAGATGTACCCATGATCACCATTTTTCAATGTGATAAGAATTTGCTCTTTTCTAGTCACCGGAACGAACCAGCCATCATCGAATTTCACTTTTGTACGAAATGAGTCATCCAAATTTGCAAACAGCTCCTTTTGACCACACATATGATTAGTGCAACCTGTATCCAAATACCAAGTCTGATTGTTTGGAGTTTCATTTGATGTGGCTGCCATTAGTACTGTATGATCCTCTTCATCTTGTTCGTGATTACTATCTTCTTGAGCACAATTGGCAGCATGATTATCACCTTTTGATCTGCACTCATTTGCATAATGGTCGCGTTTATGGCAGTTATAACACTCCACATTTGATTTATTATAAATGCCTCCCCGTCCTTCGCGATCACGTCCTCCGCACTAAGAGTTATTTCAACTTGGATTATGATTGGAACCAGTGCTGTTTCGCTCAGCGCCTCCATGATTCTGCTCACCACGACCTTTGCAAAATAGCTACCACCACGTCCCTGTCCTTTGCCTCGTGAACTACCGTGTTTATGATAGGAGCTACCAATTGAGGCTTGTGCTTGTAAAACTTGTTCAATTGGTTTTTCAATCTTATTGTCATTCATTTGCTGCTCATGCGCTCGTAGGGAACCAGACAATAACCTTACTGTCATTGGCCTCTTCAATTGCGGCAACAACATGTTCAAATCTGGGAGTTAAAGACCTCAAAATTTTCTCCACCTTTGCCTGCTCCGAATGTGTTTCACCATTGGTCTTCATCTGATTTGTCAAGGCAAGAACTTTATTTATATAGACATCAATAGTCTCTGTCTCTGTGGTTTCCATCTACAGCAGTTCATATTAGTGTCTTAGGGTTTGAAGACGCACTCTCTTGATCTTGTCATCACATTTATAATTGGTTGACAAAATGATCTAAGCCTCACTTGCAGTTGTTGCTCCTTCTATCTGCTCAAACATCTCGTCATTCATCCCTTGATGGATGAGATACAAATCCTTTTTGTCCTTCTTTTTCTGGTCACGATGCACTACTCGTTGTGCCTCAGTTGCATTATCAGCTAATGCAGACACTCCACTCTCAACGACATCCCATAACTCATGATAATCAAACAAAACTCTCATATGCACACACCACTGATTGTAATTTTTTCCATCAAGTATAGCGGCTGATAATTGGGTAGAGTTCATGATAACAGGACTGACTCTGATACCAGATGTTGAAACTAATTAAAGGAAATAACAGAAGGCAAAAAGGTTATAGAAACTGATTGAACGTAATTACACGAAATTGCAAAACTGTTGAACTGATTTATACATTTTGATTTACTTCAATAATATATATAATAAAATTACAAATACTGGATGCTTATAAAATAGAAATACTAACAACCCTGTAAACTAACCATTAATGCAATACTAACTGTAAATAATTTAAGGGTAATAAAATCTAAATTTATAACCAATATTTAAGGCTAATAAAAACTGAATTAATAACCAATAATATTTAAGGATTTTAGACTTACTAATTAAAAAATATATATAATAAGAAAAATCAAAGTCGTTAAATAGATCATTAACTTTGAGATCTCAATTAAAAAAAACTACAAATTAAGTGAATATAAATTCATTTAAAAAAAGAAAAAATAAACTTTATGAAAGACTCATGTGGTCACGAGTTAAGTTATATTCATGTATGTTATAATTATGAATTAGACCAGTTTGTTAATAAGGACCTTTTAAAAAAAATAAAGAAAAAATTTAAGTTATACAAGTTAAAAGTAAAAATTGTAAAAAGTTATACTATTTCTTTTTCAAATTAATTTATATATCTTTTTTTTTATCTATTTTGAAGATTCTAATTTTAAATATCCTTTTTTTTAAATATTGTAAGAGAAGTTGGTTAAAACATATTCTATATCTCACAAATTTAAAATCTCATTTGTCGTAATAAGGAAGTTGCATTAGTGGGAACCAAGTCTATATATATTACATTTATCGATACTTACTACCTAAATATATTATATTTTAACTGTTAGTTTTCTTACATAAAGACGAACCTTTATTTTTCAATATTAGAATAACAAATATTTTAATCCTATTTAACTGTGATAAATTTATACAATTAAAAAATTAATTGTCGTAGTGTTTTTTTTTTATAACAGAACATACTCCTTTAGGAGAGGGGGGAAAACAAGAAAAAGGTGAATTCCTTGAGTGGCCGTATATGAGATGTTTTAGACAAGTTGCAATTCATCTTATAATCTTAATTTTCTTTTCTCTTTTTTTTTTCAATACATTAAATACAAAAGCAGAAAGAAAATAAAAGAGAGAAATCATGCAAAGAATTAGGATGTCACATAGACTAATTGATATTGTCCTTTTCATATATATATATATATAAGAGAAGTAAATATAGTTTCTGAATTAAGTTGAGTTACATTTAGTTTTTGCTACTATGGGTTGGATAAATTTAATCATGCCTTGAAATTAACTTTATTTATCTAAATTTCTAAAATTTAAGTGAATCAATTAATAATATTAATCTGTGGTATTATTATTTTAATTGAATATCTGATTTGAAGTTAATTAAATTTCGTCTTACTTAAAAATGGTTATTTTATAAAATTAATGTAAAAAGAAGAACGAATTAAAATCTAAAAAATAACAGGAGGAAATGGATTGAACTGTTAAATCATTAAAGCGTTCATGAATTGGATTTAGAATGTGAAGAGATACTTTAGTTTATATTCCAGTGGGCGTGAAAAGCAGAGAAAACCTTTACTTAGTAATTATTGCCAGCTTAAATATCACATTTCATTTTGCTTTCGAATACTAAAAAGTCATAAAATATATATATTTTTTCAAATTTTATTGAGATAATATAATCACTGACTCATCATTATTCACTTTAAAATCATAATTTTACTTTTAAAAAACACTGGATTGAATTAAAATATATATATATAAAAATTATGATTGATCTTAAATTCTAAGTAATAGATAAACCTATTACCGGAACAAGTCTTAATAATCGCGAGGGAACGAAATACTAAAAAATATATATATAATAGATAATAGATGAAAAAAAATTAGCGTAAGTGAGGGCGTGTGAGCAATAGGAGGTGTAGAAGGAGAGGCGCATTCAAAGAAGGTGGTGGGATCCACTAACTGATGTTGTCCGATTCCAGTAACAATAAAATCGTCGCCCAATGTGGTCCCACGTGTCACCTGTCTAAATTCATCAATTATTATCGTTCTTAGATACTCATAAATTACAATTTATTTAACTGAAATCACTAAACTACCCTCCTCCCATCCTTCTATAAAACCAATGGACGCACGCTCCATCTACCTATCCCATTCCGTCACAACATTCTGGTGAATGCGTAGAAAACGGAAATAAACAATTTAGCGCTGAAAAATGTTGGGTGTCTTCAGCAGTTCCATCGTCACGCCGCCGGACGAGCTCGTGGCCGCCGGTAGCCGAACTCCGTCGCCAAAGATGACGGCGGCGGCGCTGTGGAAGCGGTTCCAGGAGAAGAACGCTTCCGCAGTGTCGGTGGAGATGGGAGAGCATGTTCACCTAGCTTATACCCACCACAACGAGTCGCCGTGGCAACCCAGGTAAAATAACCCAACGCCTGCTCCTTCCTTGATCACACAAATATTAATTATAAACTCTTAGAAAAAAAAATTAATTCATAAACGTCAAACCATCAGATTGGATTGGACGGTTGATGCTGCCCAATCTGATCATCATCACTCACTAACCACAGTATGACTGAAATAATTGTGCTTACCGTGGTTGGTTCTTCCCACAGTTATAATATTTGTGGATTATTCTTTATGTGGCCAATTGTTATAATGTTGTCAGGTTTATTTTTTATTTAAAAAAAAACTGTTTTTTTTTTTATAAAATCAAATAATACAGAACTCAAACTTAAGTTTCTTTATAATATCGTATGAATTTGTTTATTTTTAATTTCTTCAAATAAGAAATGTATTTTCGTTTTTATTTATAATATGAAATAATATAACAATATGATAATGTAATATATTTTATAAAAAGTAAGGGCTACTAAAAATTGAATTTAAAATTTATTTAAAACATCCCTGATCATGTATCGAATGAGTGTTTGGCAATGGATGAAAATGATCCAGGTAATCCGGATCAGTAAGTCTCTTCCTTCTTGAGTTTCTTATAATTTATGGTAACGAAAATTCCTGGGTGTATTTAAAGATTTTCCATCATTTATGGATAGAATCTAATTAGAATATATCATGGGCTGATCCAATTAAGCATGCCATAATGCTCCGACGATGATTCTAAAGGGTTAATAACGTTACAGAATCTTCATAATTCTCAGTAAAAGAATCGAAGAGGATTAAGAGAATTTATTAAGAAATAAAGTCATTTAGAAGGAGAGAAAAATCAATTATTAGACTAAAGGAAACCGATCAAGAAAGATACAACACTAAAATTAAAAAAAATCACTGTTTCTGGATTATCTTTGATATTCTAACTAAAGATTATTAATATATAAATAGATTTAAATTTTATTTAGAGTTTTTAAATTCCATTTTTTAAAACTCTATGTAGTTTATTGCTTCTATCGTCACCTAAGAAAATTTCTAAATGATTGTTTCTGACTAGATATAATTATTTTATATTTTCGGAATTTACATTGGGCAATTCGATGGCCCAATATTATTGGGTTTCTTGGTTCCTTAATGGCCCAACGAGTTTAAAAAAGGAGGACAATTGCTTCCTGCACCATATCACTGCACCCGATCTTACGGAAAAGACGAAACTGTTTTTAAAATTTTTTTCCAAAATATGTGTTTTGGATTTTTTTTTCTGGAACGAAATTTTATATTACGGATTTTTTTATTCGGAATGAGTTTTTCATTTTTTATTTCTGGATTTTCATTTCCGAAACACAATAATTACTTTTCTGGATTTTTTTTCCAGTTTCAATTCTAGATTTTTTTTATCCGAAATAGTATTATAATTTTTGTTTTCGGATTTTTGTTTCTGGAACTCAATAATCACTTTCGGATTTATTTTTCCGAAATATATTATTTTCAATTTCAGATTTTTATTTCCAGAATTAAGAGTATTTTTGGAAATTAAAAAATATGTTGGGTGTTGGAAGCATTTGCCAAAAAAGAGGGTTCCTTCATTGTTCCTTTTGGACTGCTTCTTCGTTGTTCCTTTATTGTCACTCTTATAAATTTTTGTATTACAAAAGTGTTTTTATATAAAAAAAATTAAAATAATTTATATTTTGAATTATATAATTTAAATTTTAATTATCTTTCAAATGTAATCTAAAAGTTTTTTTTATTCGTGATTAGCTGATTACACAATCTAAATTTTTTTTATTAGATTATATAGTCCAGAATATATATTTAAATTATATGTAAAATATATTATAAATTATATATAAAATATATTTTATATTATATAATCCAGAAATAATCTAAAATATATATTTTTTAAATTGTTTGGATTTTATAAATAACAATTTCAAATCTGAAAATATTTTTTAAATTATGTATGGGACTTACATAAAAAAATATTTTTTTATTTTTTTTTACATTTAGCATGTGAAGAAAGAATTAGCAGTCTCCTTTTGGTACTGGTTCTCATTATTTCACCGTAAATCTAAATCTGAACATTCTGCGTTCGTTGACAAACTTTTTTTGTCTGTACCAACTAAATTATGGATAAAACCTATGTGTCTTATCAAAGTCGAAATCGGAGATTTGTGGCAGAAATTTGACGTTGAAAAATATTTTGTATGAATTATCAAATGAATGAAACTCCAATTTTTATTATGCCATAACTAATTTGATTTATAAAAACATAAAAGTTTATTACGGTAATCAATCTTATGTCTTTACTAGATATTCTATCGCTCAGGCAGTTTAAAGTTCTTTCATACATATATATATATATATATATATAACAACAAATGATACTTTTTAAAAACAATGAATGCATTGAAACAGAAAAAGTAATTAATTTTAGGAGAACTTAGAAAGAAAATAAATGTTTGATTGGAAAAGTGAGAAGATGAATGAGTGTAAGAATGCAGTGTGCAATGATTAATTTGGTCTGTCTTATCTGGTTATCTAAGTATGAAGTGGAAATTGCAGATCTTTTGCTGTGAAGGATGAGGTATTCTGCTTGTTTGAGGGAGTGCTTGACAATTTGGGGCACTTGAGACAACAGTATGGACTGGCTAAGTCAGCTAATGAAGTATTGTTGGTGATTGAGGCTTATAAAGCTTTGCGTGACAGAGCACCCTACCCTGCTAATCATGTTGTTGGCCATCTCAGTGGGAGCTTTGCTTTCATTGTTTTTGACAAATCCACTTCTACCCTCTTCCTCGCCTCTGTCAGTAAACATATTCCCACATACCAATTCTCATGATCCACTATAAGCTTTCATGTCTTGCTCATTTTGCTTTTATTATTTTTCACAGGATCAATATGGTAAGGTACCTCTATATTGGGGAATTACTGCTGATGGCTATGTAGCATTTGCCGATGATGCAGAATTGCTTAAAGGTGCTTGTGGCAAGTCACTTGCTTCTTTCCCTCAAGGTGATTATATTCTATCATGTGCTTATATTATTACAATTCCCATTCATTTGCTGACACTCTTGCTCTCTAATTGAACAGGATGTTTCTACTCCACAGCTGTTGGAGGGTTGATGAGTTATGAGAATCCTAAAAATAAGATTACTGCAGTTCCTGCTAACGAGGAGGAAATCTGGGGTGCAACCTTCAAGGTAACAAAATGAAACAAATATCTTAAAGTACACTTGCCATTTCACTGCTCCATTATTTTGCTCTCCATGGATGATGAACTTGAGATCCAATTATGTTGACTAATTGTGAAACTGGTGGGATGATATATACACATCAGGTGGAAGGGCCAGCAGTTGTTGCAGCCAGACAATAGAGCTTCCTTTGGAGAGTGTAAGGCATGAATGGGGAAATGTAATTACATGGTTAGGTTGGGAAATCACTACTGGAATGTGTAACTTGGTTCATTAGACACACAATTTACTCTTTCTATCGGTGCACAGTTACGCTTTTCAATCTAATAAAAACTCTGCTTTTAAATTCCCTACCATCATTCTATGTTCAAATTTTCAATTACATAGCATACAGACTATAATACAGATTGCCACTCAACTTTCTTAACCAATTAATCAACTTATTCGCCAATTATTTAAATGCATACAAGAGCTCGGTTTCTGTAAACTTTTCAATCTGCACATTCTGAAAAAAATAAAAATAAATAAATAAATAAAATTATTTATGAATTAAAATATATTTAATTCGCCTCACTTTACTTAATAATCAAAACCAAACATAATTTAAACACACTTCATTTCCTTAACCTCTCAAAATAGTTTTTAACCCTAATAATACTATCTTAACGATGATTTTACGATTGAAGATGTCTGTTTCGATAAGCACACATGATATAATGTACAAAGTGTTAGTCACTACAACCACAAGCGAAACGATTCTGCAACTTTGTAATTATCGAGGAGAAAAATTGTGAAACGTCTTTTTTTACCTTTTTTCTTCTTATTTTCCCAAATGACATCTTAAGTAAAGATTTTGTCTAGTTAAAATAAAGAATTAAGAAAGAGTGATAAATTAACAAAATAATGAATGTTAACACTTTGTATTTAAAAATTTAAAAACTAATTTATTTTTAAGTGATTTATGAGATGACAAAATACTTCTTATCATAATTTTTATCTTATCTTTTTTTTTTTCTTGTTAAATTTATCCAAATTGGACTTGACTATTCTTTATTTTTGCTATTATTTTCTTGCACGTTAAGAGATTCGTTTTGTCTGCAGGTGAGAATGCAACATAGCGTGATATTAAATTTGCATTCCATATTTGGTCTCATCTCATTTTAAAAACGAAAAGAAACAGGACACACGAGATGTTAAAAGTAGATTATGTTGTTTAAAGTAATTATTAATCATTTCCACCAATTTGAGAGTGAAATAAAAAAAGTGACTCACTTCTTTATTTCTTTCTTTCTCCTACGCTTTCAAATATACTTAATTAATTTCTATTTTTCTTTATTTCTTCTACTCTACCGATTTTTTTTTTTAATTTTGAATAAAGAAAGAATATTTTATATAAGTATTATTTTAATAGTAATAAATATATGTTATCCATTTTTTCTAAAAAAACTGTCTTATTATTCACTTTGTTACTTATTGGATATTTATTGAAAAAAACTAATTTATATATACGAGCATTTATGAATACTAAAAATATTTATTTTATTTTCATAAAATTAAAATAAATTATTTAAAATTATTGGTTAAAATATAAACTAATTCAATATTATATATTTGTTAGAAAAAATATTTGATAACTTGTGTTATTAATAGAACTTGTGTTATCTAGATTAATTATTTAAGATTCTATTAAAAAAATAGATTACTTTTTATATATGTAATTTATCATGAATTTTTTTTACCTCAAACATTCCAAATGTGGACCTAAGTTATTCAAACATCACTAAAATTTAATATATGATAAAATAAGTTTAGAGAAACATTTTTCTCAAACTATTTCTATTAAAATTGATAGTTAAATTCTAAGAAAAAAAATATGTAATAAATATCTTACTCTATTTAAAAATCGGATATATTGAAAATCGAATATAGTAGAAATGTAACTTGACTTTTCAATTAATACACAATATAAGTCTAACAAATTTCGTAGTTTTTTTTTATATAATATTCATTTTCAATAATTTTTTATAATTTAAAATATATCAACTTACGAAATATTTATGGATTAAATTCTGAATATTATAATAGATTGAATTTTGTATATTATAATATCGTTGTTTATTTTAAATATATATTGCATATTATTGTAATATACCTTAATCAAGCCTTATACTTGTTTTATTTTACAAATTAACTATATACATGATGGTAATATTGATATATTATTCTGAAAAATTATAAAAATTATGACGTTAGTTTTACTAGCTTTATAACCAATATGTATATAGTTAATAGATTAACTTATTATCTAGATTAATTATTCAAGATTCTATTAAAAAATAATAGATAACTTTCTTTATATGTAATTTTTTATCATGAAAGTTTTTTACCTCAAACATTCAAAATGTAGGGATCTAAGTTATCCAAACATCACCAAAATTTAACATATGATAAAACAAGTTTAGAGAAATATTTAAATCCTAAGAATAAAATATATAATAAATATCTTTAGAGTAAAAATGAACTTACTCTGTTTGAAAATCGGATCACATATATTAAAAATTGGATCGGATATATTAAAAATCGGATATAATAGAAATGTAACTTGACTTTTCAATTAATACACAATATAAATCTAACAAATTTCATAATTTTTTTTATATAATATTCATTTTTAATAATTTAAAATATATCAACTTAAGAAATATTATTAAATTCTGAATATTTAAATAAATTCCAATCGATGAGAAAAAAACATATAGTAAAAAGGAGTGTAATGGAGAATGTGATTTAATTAAAAATAAATATAATTAATGAACTAAACTCCAAAAGTAATTCAACAAGATTAGATTAATTGAATTTTTTTTATGAACTGAACTACATTATAATTTAAGTCAAGTAACCGAAATCAAATTAAATAAACTTTAACTATTTGAGCTATTTGAATTATTAATAATAAAAAAATTATTTCAAAATATATTTTTCAATCTAATAAATTTAAGTCAGTTTAATTCAATCAATTATATTCAAAATAATCAAAGTTTTAAAAATTAAATTAAAAAAATTAAGTTTTATTCAATAGTACAGAGACAAAAATCTTTATTATTTATTTAGTTTTTATTTTTTTATGTAATTCAAATTAAAAAAAATTGTAACTAAGGCCCCATATATGATATTATGTAAAAAGTACATACAATAAAAATTGTAAAAAAAATTAATGTAACAATAGTTTAAATTGAGAAATAAATAAATTTTAAAAGTTTATAAATAAATAAAAATTATATTTGATTAATTCTCATTAAATTACCTAATTTAAATAAATGACATGTCCAATTCTTAAAAACTAAATAAAAACACTACAAAATTTAATAAGAATTAATTTTTTAAAATCTACAATTATACTTACATAATATTATTATTTTTCATAAAATAATTTTTTTATTTATATAATAACTTTTATGTAATTATATTTTCAAGTCTAACTAGTTAATCAACTAATTCTACTACATATTTTTAATTCAATAACCATCTCATCACTTTTCATGGTACAACCAATTTACGAGTTAAAACCTAATTTATTACCAATTAACTAACTTAAGCTAATTTTGACAATTCCGCACAAAACAGATATTTGGCAACTCAGAAAATGTAATACAAGTAACTCAAATAAATACATTGTGCACCTTTAACATTAAATTTTAACCAAACTCTGTTCCACACGCTTCGTCTATTATGACACAACAGACAGACATATTTTAAATATTCAAAATAAAAATACAGACCAAACGGGGAGAAATAAAGACAAGAAAGGAGAAAACTCAACAAAAGAAGGAAAATATTATTGCAGGATACGCAAATTTGGTTGCCAAGGGTAAGCATCTGGAGGCCACAAAGACTCGCATGGAATTAACTGGCAGGAGAAATGTCTTCCAAACTGCAACAAAGAATGCAAAAGCTTAATAATAACTTGGTCACAATCCCACAAATAATTTCATTCAAGAATACGCTACCATTGTCCCAAGCATTCAATGATGTCACCAGTGACTGTGGATCTTTTCTTCTTCAGGAAAGCAAGTGATGCAGCCTTCCTCAGTATAGTAGACCCAGCGATGCATCCCAAAACTGTTGGATTTTTATTACTGAGATGCGACTTTGAATCAGCAGACAAGATATGTTTACGTGCCCATGATAGGAAGACACCTACACTGCACCAATTAAGAGAAAAGAATAAAAAAACTTCATCTTCGAACTGCACCAATTAAGAGAAAAGAATAAAAAAACTTCATCTTCGAACTGCACAATTAATGATCAATGGAACTAAAAAATGTCTACAATGGAGTAGAATGTGAAGAAATGGATTAAAGATATCACGTGATATCCAACGAGGAATGGAGTAAAAATCATATTAAATAAAATGTAAGTAGGTCTCATAATCCCCAAAAAAAAGTTGGGAGGACAGAAGCGTCGGATGGAATGGATTCTACCATGTTTTGTTTTATCTCATCTTGATTTTGAAAAACTCAAATAATGAAGATGGCAATGTCATTCCATTTTCTTCTCATCAATAACAAAATTAGCCAACAACATATAAGTAATTACATACTTCCTGCCAATCAGTAATTGAGTCGCTTTACTCCAATTCTCAGAGCTAATGATAGGATAGTTTAAAACTGAAGAATGCCTTAACAGCATTACCGAAATAATCTCCTTCCAGAAGTACTTTTTAAGTATTAGATTTAGTTGTCCACCCAAAAAGATGAGGATATAATTCATTCATTTAAAGAGGAAATCAATATTCTACTTGAAAGTTCATCAGCAAATTTGGCAATAGACAAAATAAAGAAATTCTCATCGCGCTAAGAGACGAACCGCCAAAACATATAGCATACGAGAATTTTGAAACAAAAAAAGAGGACTTGCCTTCCAGAAAGGATATCACCTTGGCCACCACAACGTCTAGGAGAACCATAGATGCTCACTGCTTGGACTGCATAAATGAAAATAACACCACAATCAAACGATTTCTTAGCACTTGCAAATCTCTATTAATATTCTTTATGCTGATACAATTTATCTACTGGAGTCGATTGTACCATGACTAGATCTTTCGTCATGTTTGGTAGAACATTTCTGTGTTCCAAAACCTAAAGGCCTAATCAATATAGCCACAGGAGAGACCAACACGTGCACCAAAACAGACCAATTTAAAATGAAAGACTTCTTTGTTGCAATTGCAGAATATTAATAGAGAAGGATGAACAAAAAACTAAGTAAATCTTTGATCCCCTCCTCCAAAAAAGAGAACAAAATAAGACTTACATTTGTGAAAGACCTACCTGAGTTACCATCACTTATAAGATCAGAATTTCCTTTCCTTAGGATAGTAACGCCACCAATCCTGTTCATTAAAAACAGTCCATCATTGTCATTAAAATTGAGCATTGAACCACAACATAGATAACAGTGAGAAATAACTACAATCAGGGATCAAAGCAAACAACTTAAGCATTAAGCCATTATCTAACTCCCTTTATTTATTGTTAAAATATATTAATTTTCTTTTAGCAAAAAAAATCAGAAGGATTATAACCTGCTTTTACATATTGCACAGCACTCAAGAGCTGAGCAAATAAATTTAACAACACAGAATGAAAACTAACTAAACATGCTCTTTTACCACTCTGTTAGTCCAAGTACATGTGTGGATGCACATGGTTTTACAACTCAGACTCATTGTCTAGGTACATGTTTCATAAACATCAAAACATACAAAGATCAATTGCCTCACAGCATTGGCATAAAAAAAGCTAGTATGTGGAATCGAGGAACTTACTGTTTGGCAAGAAATATCAGTTGTTGAGGAGCATCTTCATTATTTACTTCAGAATTCAGTACTTTCTGAACAAGACGCTTATATTCATTGACATTTGGTGTTAGAACAGCTAAGGGATAGCCACGGACAAGGTCAATATTATTTGTAACAAGAAAAAGACCATCCTGAACAACACCCAAAAATTTAATCAGAATGCTCAAACATAAAGAGTGAAAAAAATGAAAGGATTCACATGTTTATCAAACCTTGTGCCAGATATCTAAAACTCAATATACATACCCCATCTATAACTATTGGGATATTTGACTGTCTTGCATGTCTCATGAGTTCACTCACACAATCCTGACAGTATTGAGCAAATGTTGAAATAAAGATGGTGGTCAGTGGCTGAAAGAATGTCATAAAAGCATATAAAAAATATCATAGAACTGAAATAAGAAAAATATATTGTCTGCAGCACACAAGGATAAAAACTTGAGTACAAATAGCATTAAGTTTCAAGAATTATGCCTTGCCACATTTTAAGCCAAATGAACGTTTCAATATCTGTTAAAAAAAACCCTGGGTTCTTCTCCAGTAGTCTGTTTCCTTAAATGAGTGTTTTTTTGTCGGTCACTATACCACAGTTTGTTTGTTTTGATTTTTTATAGAATGATCACGGTTGAAATTAGCATTACATGAATGGATTAGATACATCATACCTGCTTAATGGTAAAATGGATGGGGTTTACCATCCTAACATTAACATGTTCACTTATGAGGGAATGGGACAGGGATAACAAAGCCCTGACCTAAGATTGCATCATGTAGTCAGAAGAAACACAACTCACTAAAAGACTAAATGCATAAGCCTTCCAAAAAATTATGGATTTAAGATAAAACTCAAATATCTAAAGTAAACACAATACGTGAAAGGTAAGCAAGATATATCCATGTGCAATAAAACTGGTATATAGTGAAGAATTCAAGAGAAAGCATACTAGAAGAAATGGGTCTCTTCCAAGGCCTGGACCAACAACAAGGCAGTCAAATCTTTCCATCCACTTATCAACTTCAGCAAGAACCTTGCTTGATATGGATCTCTTGTTTTCCTCCCTGAAATTAGTCTCTCACTAAACACAACACCCACTTGGTTTCGAAATGTTCATATAGGGGGTAAAATATAACATTAACTAGAGCACTGGATGTTATACCCGACACTATACGATTCTTCCAAAACAGGGTGCACAATCAGCTCAGGACTGTAGCTTTTGATGACAGGAGCAGCATCTTTTGTACAAAAAACATGGGACAGATCTGCACCCTGCATGGATGGGAAAATAATGGGATAATTTGAATTGACAGAAAGAAAATTTCTTTCTTTTTCAGGTCAAGAATTCAGTTAAATGGCAAAAGGCTAGATGCGACAGGAGTGCTTGCACTAACAAGTTTTAAGGCCGAAATTGCTGCAAAATATGGAGCCCCTGTGTATTCACGGCACCCTCCAATAACAGCTATATTTCCTGATTTGAAACAAAAGTGAAGGATACATTACACATTACTTCTTTTTCTTCAGCCAAAAATAAAATACAAAGATACAGGGTTAGTCCTGGATTACTTTTTCATTAACTGAATGAACCACCAATTTGGGCTACGTTGGTTTTTCTTTTGGATGCTCCAAACTCAATTTGAAAAATAAACCCAGTTTCATGGCATGTTTGGTTATCCTAAAAAATAGGTCTGCACATTAAAATTTTGTCTGAATAATCAATTTTTCAGAAGCAAAACTTAGGTTCCCTCGCAAATTCAGTTTGCAAACTTAAGGTTGGTTAAGTTTAATCTGAACTTAAGTTAGCAAACTTATATCCAAACATGCACATGGTCTCCCAAGTATAACTCACTCTCAAGTAGTCCTTGAAGTAAAAATACATATATGAGTAATCCACCAAATATTGAATATTCATCAATTTAGTCCGTACATTCATATATTTCAGTAACTTTCAGGAATCAATTTAAAGTTTTTTTTTAAGATTTAGGAAACTACTTATCATGACTTTTAATATTTACAAATGTAGTTTTTCTACTTTAGGCACCATTTAGGAGAGAGAGTAATACTTCAAGTACTAAATTTGTGGTTTATTGTCTATTAAAAAAGAAAGGATCATAGAGAGATGGAAAGCAAGAATGTTGTTATACCAGCCTGGCCTTTATGCCTGGTATGATCAAGAGCAGGAGTAATTGCTCGAATAAGATTCTCAGGGTCAACCTCAATAGACCTTAGGACTTGCATATCTCTAGAAAGAGGTTGATGATCAATGGAGCCTTCCACACACCTTATCAAGAATTGTTGTCTTCTGAAAACAGGAGAAGAAGCCAATATGCAACTTTTTGCACAGTCCAACAATAATCGGGAATTCATGCCATCTTTCATTAGCTTGAGCAAACAACAATCCCTACTAACACAACACAAACACTTATATCCCTTAGAAATTCGGAAGAGTTAACAGTGGTTACAGCCATAAACGAGTTTTAAAAAAATGGGCATCTCATAAGAAATAATTGCGAAGTTAATTTCTTCTTAATTACACAAAGAAGCGAGTAATAGTAAGCATGCCGACATCATTAATTCTTCAACTAATCAATTGAATTCAATTTCTTACCAGCAATGTTTGAGAAACACATAGTTTGACTGAAGCGAGATACAAGTTCTGAAATCGACGCAGATAAAGAGCAAAAAGAGGATACGAGAAACAAAGATTCACAAACTTGGCAGTATCTGCAACTCCCACTGTTCCAGAGAGCTTTCGATGGCTCTCGATGTGACGATGACTAAGCTCAGTGTAAATAATTGGGCCAACCAAATTCGATTACGGGAATTTATTTTTGCAACCTCCTAATTTATTTCTGCACCGTATACTTGATACTTATAAAAATTCCTCACTTTAAAAAAAATACTTCTAAATTAAATAATCTAAAAATTATTTTTTACATTAAAAAGAAGTTTTTCGGATTTCACAATTTATAAGTGTTTTTTAAAATACTTTTAAATTATATAATTCCAAAATCATAATTCTAGATTATGTAATATAAATTATACAATCTAATTTTTTTTTATAAAAAAACATAATTTTAAAATTTTAAAATTCAAAAAACAACACACATAAGAAACGGTGGTGGCAGCAAGAAGTGGCCACAATAAAGAGACAATTTGATCTTTAATCAACCAATGGGTGGGTGCACATGGAAACTATGGTGCAAAATGGTATTTGATTACCGCACAATTTGGTCCCTACCGAACAGACTATAATTTGTATTGGGCCGACTGATTTCGAAATACACCCCACCCCAATTGCTAAATTTAATATATATATATATATATATACACTAGCGGGAACACAGGTATTGACATGCCTGTGTATCCGCATTTTTTATTTCTATTTCTTTAGTATTTTTTTATTTTTCAAAAACAATTTCTCTTAATAACATTAAAATAAGAAGTTAAAGAGTATACATTTTTTATTTCTATTTTTTTAGTATTTTTTTTATTTTTCAAAAACAATTTCTCTTAATAACATTAAAATGAGAAGTTAAAGAGTATACACTTAAAGAGTACTGTGATTCACATTTTTTATTTCTCTTTCTTTAGTATTTTTTTATTCTTCAATAACAATTTCTCTTAATAACATTAAAATGAGAAGTTAAAGAGTATACAGTTAAAGAGTAAGTTAATAAAATAGTGGAGAACGGTAATTAAAAGTTACATATGGTAAAGAGAATGAATGAATTTTCAAAATTTAAAATTTAAAATTACTATTTGAATTCAAAACCGTCTCTCAATATAGAAAATAATTAAATAGAATTTGAGTTTCATATTTTTTTATAATTTTTAATATTTTATTAATTATGGGTAAAAATATATGTATTTGGTAATAGTTAAAATTTATTTAAAA
>Ga0123342_1005709_pt1 | contig 17816 bp, 7 predicted proteins | sample Turbeawhitnodule_FD_89960 | JGI IMG/M metagenome (GOLD analysis project Ga0123342, IMG submission 89960) | Root nodule microbial communities of legume samples collected from Mexico - Turtle bean Mexico white nodule | ecosystem: Host-associated > Plants > Roots > Nodule | place: Mexico: Nepantla...
AGTTGCTTTGGTTGTTCCTTATTTAAGTTGGAAGGTGTTCCTTGGTTGGAGGTTGGTAAGGCGCTAGCTATTTATGTATAAGGGTTGGACCACCCCTGAAGTGGTTCCCATTTATTTATTTTTTATTGCTGATAAAAAAAAGAAATCAATTTTAGAGATAAAAAATAATTAGTTGTTATATTAACTTAGTTAGAGATTATTTTAGAGACTACAAAAAATTTTGGTTTCTAAATTTGGTAGTAAAAATTTTAGTCGCTAATTAGATACCAATTTAGAAATTATTTAATAACAATAGAAAATAATTTAGAAACCAATTTTATTTTTTAGTTTATAAAATAGTCTCTAATTTAGTCACTATAATAACTAATTATATTTTATCTCTAAAATTGGTTTTTATTTTATTATTTTCTTGTAGTGTTAGACTAAGTCATATGAAAGATTAAGTAATACACTTTTAATGCTAATACATGTGTTAGTCTCACCTCAACAGTAAAAATATCGAACAAGACCATATAAATATAAACAATAATCAAAACAAAAGGATATTATTATTATAATACTTATTGCACTCAAATACCAAATATTCACTTGATTGTTGGAAAATGTTTTTACATATACACTCTCGATTGAGAGTCAAATACCGTTTGCTAGGAGAGAAAGTGAAAAAAAAAAAAACATGACCAAAGAGAATGAATCAATTGTTCATTCGATTGGAATGAGTGTATAAGCCTCTTTACAAGAACAAATCCTATAAAAAATATTACTTAAAAAATTTCTATAAATTACACTATTATTTACTTATTTAAAAAATATTTTATTTGTAATTCTTTAAAATGGTAATTGTAAATTTAAAAATAGAAAACCTTATATTAAAGTTTATAGTTTTTAAGTTTTATTTTTACCTTTTTGTCTAATGATTTAAGTTTTTTCTCATCTTTCCTCTATTTTTGTCTTTATATAAGTGCGTCGAGCATCAACGAAGATAATAAATTTTGTAATCAACAATACATTAGACACACTTATACACCACACTTGTGAATTATAGTGCATTAGATACAATTCAATTCATTTTTGTATTTCTGTTTTTTAGTTTTTTTATTTTTATTTTTATTTTCTCATTAATGGAGGTAAAAATCAATACATAAGTATTTTAGGCTATTTGAAAAAACTGAAGAAGTGTTAATGTAATTTATTTATTTAAATTTTTATTTGTTATTTCCTTACATATGCTTATTTTCTAATATATATAGAATTCTAAAAATTATAATTGTTTAATTAAAAAAATGATTCATTATTAATAGAGATGACAATAGAGCTATACATGTATAAGTTTGGTGATATCATTTCTATTTTTTTAAATAAAAACTCATACTTATTTTGCTTCTGATAGTTAATAGGTATAAAATTTATTTTCATTGGTTTCTTTGTTAGGTAAAGTTAAACACATACTTTCTCAAATATTTATTATTTTAAAAGAATAAAAATCAAAACAAATATAAAATAATATTATCAAGACACTAACGTAAAAAAAGACTTACATTTTCTCCTTTACATCAAAATTATAATTTCATAAATTTTACAATAGTACTAAATAAAACAATAGTGTTTAGTAATTTATAATATAAATAAGTATGAGAATAAAGACAAGGTGATATTTACTTACATATTTTATATTTAATTTAAAACTTAGATATTATGTATGTTTGGTTAATTCAAATATTTTCTATCTATATTATAATGAACTTGAATTATATTTGTAAGTATGAGTTTATTGGTTATCTATAATACTTTCTAAAGACTAAATTACTGGTTTATTTATTTTTAAATTCATATCATTTAGAAATAATTATACACTTATCTTCTTATAATATAAGAGACTTATAATATAAGAGTATCTCCTATCAAATAATAATTATATAAATATCAATTAATTATATAAAAGTAAATAATTACATATTATTCAAATTTTAAAATAACTATAACATAAATTATTTTTATAAATACCGGAAGGAAAATTATTTTCAAAATTTAAATGAATTTGATGAATATTAAATATGTGGAATTTTTAAAAGAAAAAATAAAAAATTGTATGACAAAGTAAGAGTTTTTGAAGTTAAATAAAACTAATAACTAAATAAAAAATATATTTTTTTTATATTAACTGATAAACTAAGAATTTAAGTGGTTCAACATTCAAAGTTAATACTTAGAAATTCTCACATCAGAAAAAGTAAACAATAAAAAATGTGTACTAAGATTTTATATGTGATGAGACCCAATGAAAGATGTTCTATTCCCGAATCTATTTGTATAATAAGCACATTTAACATTAACAATAGTTAAAAAAAAGGTTTATATGAAATAGTTAATATATAATATTTATAAATTATTCATGCTGACCAAATATTTTTTATAAATTATTCGTGGGTTAAAAACAGTTTTTCTTTCTTTACGAGATTTATATTCCATAATTTTTTAAAATTTTGTTCCATTATAATATTTTTTCAAATTTATTTATTTATTAAATTTATATTCAAGCATTTTTCTTCATTTTTTTTAATTTATTAATTCTAAAACTGTTATTTTGTGTGTCTATGCATATGGTTAATTTTTTTTGAAACCCACAACTTCTAATCATTTTCATTGTGTGTTTTCTTATAATATATATACATTTCCTTTTTTTCTGCTGTAAACTAATTAATAAAAATATTGAATAGATAAAATTTGTCATTAATTATAGAACAAATGCCCAACATTTGTCATTTTTCTTTTATGTAAAACAAAGTCAAAAAGGTTCTTTAGATCCCAGATTTTCAGATAAATTTTAGTTAACCTAATCAGAAGAAAGATAAGTGCATGAACATTTTCACTCAAAAAAAGTGTAGAATGTTCTAATCTGTCTTCAAAGTGAGAAGATATGTTAAACAAAATGAAGTAATGACAATGATGGGAACATAAGTTAGCTGAAATAAAATTATTTACTTTTCTATGCTTTATTTTATGTTTTATGAAACATCTCAGTGGTATAAATTTATAAAATGTCAACATAGAAAAGACATGCACTTCTCTGTTTATTATATTCCTAGAAATTTATCACTATGATTCTGGGAGAAGAATGAACCACTTGTTTTACTATATGCGCAATTTTTTTCTATATAAGCTTTGATTATTAAATGTGTTTTGCCAATAAGATTAGTATTTTTTTAATATGAAGAAAAGGAAGAGAATTTTTAAATATAAGGGATAAAAAGTGGGATAGGGATTTACATGGTTTGGGTCTTTCACATGCATGGCTTGTTTGATACAATGGGTGTTATTATTTTAATTTGATATCATGTTAACATCATGGAAATTGTACCAAATGATGCACTATAAGCTTGTTTTGATAGGCATGATGCACTATAAGTGTTTTTTTGATAGGCATGATGCACTATTGATGATAAAGTAAGTATCATTACACATATTTGCATTAGTTTAAATAATTTAAGTATTCATCCATAAAAGTTTAAGAATTTTGAATATTCTAACTTCACATAGATGAGTTGAACTTTAGAATCTAAATTAATCGATATCTAATTAGATATCAATTTAAAAATTAGTTTATAAATTTTATTAATAATAAAAACTACTTTATATATCAATAATTTAGCTTCTAAAATAATATTTAATTTAGTTAATGTAGTAATTGTACCAGTGAAAACCGGACGAAATCTAGAAGTTTTGGTACCCGGTTTAGGTTGACCGACATGTTCAAAATGTATTAAGATCAGAAGAAGATTAACGAGCCTAAACAACACGAAAACATTAGGTAATATGTTTTTAATCATGATCCAAATGCTAATTCGGCCTAATAATAATTGACCTATAATAACCATATAAATAGTCATAAGTTTCGAGAAAAAAAAATGTTATTATCACGCATTTATTTGCACAAAGCACCGAATACCGAGTACTCACTTGAGCGTTTAAGCACCTTTTGCAGGTGTTCTTCCAACCGAGAGTCTGCAAAGAAAATGAGAACTTAACTGAAGCAGTTGATCTGAGTAGAGAGAAGAGAAGTGACCGATCACCGAAGCTAGAAAGTAGAGATTCTCTCGGTCCCTTCTGTACAAAAACAATAACTAATTATGTACAACCATGTTTTTTTTTTTTAAAGGTAATATTTCCAAAAAAAAATTATGTACAACCATGTTTTTGCTATAGAATTATATTAGTCTTGTAGACAAAGTGGTTAAGAGTATAAGAATAAAAAATAACTGAACAAACATTAGGTAAGATTGCACAGCGCGACTAAAACTATTTTTATTTAAGATAAATTAATTTATTTTTATTTATTATTTATTAAACTAAAAGAATAACTCAAAGTATAAATAATAATAATTAATGTATGCAACCTAATAGATTAATTTTTATTAAAAAGATCCAACTAAACTTGGAATTAGTGTCTTATAAATAGCATAAAAGAAAGCACCAAATTTACTTTGATCCCAACCTTAGAAAACATTTCACTTAACGAAAACAAAATTAGTAAGTAATGTATTGCCTAATCAGAAGCAGATTGTTTACTAAGAATTGTTAATGCAGCACTAAAAAGTGAGTGATGTATACTTTTGTTAGATCAAACAATGTATGCTTATTAGTGTTTTCTTTTATGTATAATGGTGATGATGGAGATTGTACTAAAATTTTGTATGTTTTTGAACTTTCATCTAGATTGAACCTGGTTTTATGTACACTTTTGGTTAGTAATAAGCCAATTTTTTTATTTTAGAAACATTTCAAAAATATTTCAACTCGTTAGATTATGACTTAGCATTTCTTTTTTATCAGCAAGAAAAAATAAATAAATATAACTCACTTAAAGGGTGGTCCAACCCTTATACAAAACATCATCTCTCCAAATAAAAACAAAAACAACAAAGTTACCTCGAACTACCTACTCCAAAATTACCAGCTAGACAACGACAAAATCAAGAACAACTCGACTGCCCTATAAACAACTTTTAATCGAGTGCACACATACCAGATGTTCTAGACACCAATCAGAGAAAGAGAAACTCAATGAAGGTACCTTTAAGAAAATCCAAGACCAAATCTTTAACTGGACTAAGGAGAAAATTTCAGAATAATCAACCACTCCACCAATAAAAATGTATTTATTCTCATGTTTCCTTTACCATTGCAATCCAAACATTATGACTCCAAGAGAATCATCAAGTGTTTATACAGAAAAATGTAACCCTCTACTAATATTCAAAAAATAATCCATAAAAATGTTTTTTTTGTCTTACAAATGTCTAAATATTATAGAAGGAGACCCTAAGGTTTCTAAGCATTTAGAGTAAACAACTCTACAACACAAACTATAATCTTATAATTATATGAATTAATTAAGGTTCCAAACAATGTTCTGAAATAAGGTGAGTGGATTAAGTGGAAGCATCATGAATTAAATAGGTAAGTAAAGCTTGATAGCCCATAGAATTTGTGGAGAACGCAATGATTAGGTTCAATGAATTGCACCATTTGTATCCTTCATGTCTTTGACTACTTTTCTATCTTTGCTAAGCACGCTTCACTTTGTATAGCAATTAAATATAAGTGAGAAAGAAGAGACTCCAACACATACATCAATTAAATACCAATACTTAACTTTTCTCTCACATCAAACTTCAATCTTTTCATAAATCCATTTAAGTTTCATAAAATGGTGTAACCATTCTATGATTTACTTCTCTTGAATTAGTTGTAATTAATTTATGTCATGTAGAACAATGTGTCATTGTGTCGTCATATGTTAGGTTCATATGGCTTGTATATTTCAACATTAATTTAATATAAGTTTTTGAGATGAAGATGTACTATAAAGGATGTATAACATGACATTTTTTTGCAAATGGAATAATTTAGTGAAGACACATAGGAAAATTGCATTTCATAAATGTTTAATTTATTAAAATCAAATTAATCATTGAAAAAATTAATTAATCGTATCAATGGATGGTAATTGCACATTTCATAATGATAATGTAAAGTTTTTTTTTAAGAGAATGAAAATATAAAGTTGTTTACACTACCATTTAATTAATTATACTTCACGGCTTATTTGTATATTGTTATACTATATTTTTATAATAATAATTATTATTATTTTAGGGTTTTTTTTTTCAAAGAACGAATAAATATATTAAAAATAAAATTTTTGGAGTGATCTAACTCTTTATACAAAAGTTATCTCGAAGACACATGTTATCTATAATAGAGAATAAATTGTGTATCCAAAAATCATATTTCACATAATGACGGAAGATTTCAATGTAGACGTTCAAAATGATTCATCTAATGTACGATAGTTGTTCCATAAGGTGATTGTACTCCGACATCTTTGAATATGCTTCCCTATGCATTATAGAATAGTTGGTTTTATTAGCCTTGAAATCTCTAACCAGAAGCTAACACACATGGTTGGCGACTGCTCTTGGATTTACTTGATTTTTTTATTTCTAGAATTGGTATGTTCATTATGCATAGGCAAACGGTAATACAAGAGTCATGTTGAGGGTGAATGTTGTTTACAAATTTGTAACTGCTGATATGTTATCAATCCTCTAAAATTGACATGCATAGAGAGTGGAAATCTAAACTAGAAAGTCCGATGCAGGTTATATTCTATAGTTTTATTTTGTGTTCAAGTTTTTGGCGTGAAACAGAGTACATGACACTGAATTAAACCACAAGGATAGCTACCTAACATAGAAGTGTTAACAAAAAATATTGATGCAACAAATGATTTATTTTCTCTCCTTAGTAATGTAGACTATCCCCACCCTAAATTGTGCTACATCTACCTATAAGTATCATGGTTCAGCCTAATCAAGAATTTGTAGATTTAGATACTGGCTTGTTGCAAGTTGAATGCACTCAATTTGGCACTAGACCCAATCAAAAAATGAAAATTGTGTTTGAGGAGTCTTGTGTTCATCCAAGCCCAAAGTTTTTAGTTGTGTCATACTAAAGATCTCTTATACGTCAACATTTCCTTGTTTGAAGCATACCCTATTTCTACGATTCCAAATGCACCAAATAACATATACTCATAAACCTTTCCATAACTTGTTTCTGTCTTTATTGAAACACGTACAATCGAACTATTTGGAGTCCACCATCAACAAGTTGTGGTGGACAATACTAACACCTAACTACTTGTTGCACTGAATCCACACTTTGATGACTATTTGGCAAGTTATGAAAAGACATGTGATAGTTTTATCCTCCCTCCCACATAAGGCACCTAATGTATCCCCTAAAATTAATCCTATTATGCTGAGGACTTTCCTTAGTTGGTACCCTATTCAATAATGCTTTTCAGAAAGAAAAAAAAAATATTGTGTAGATGGCAATACATTTAAACTCTACAACTCAAAATTGACCATATGACATTGTTTCTTCAACTTATTGTAAGCAGATTTTACAATGTATTGTTGCACCACTGTGTCTCTCCATAACCATTTATCTTCCATATCTCTATACATAGAGTATTGTTGTGTTAAAGACGTCATGAAATCTGTTAATTAGGTCTTCTCCCACTCGAATTACTCTCCCCACTTCAATGTTCATTCTCATTCAATGTTTGTCCACCTTCCAAATTGACTTATTAGTTTATCTTTAATGTGAGAATTCCCATAGATCCCAGGGAACCTGATACTTAGTTGGGTATTACCTACTCATGTGTCCTCCCAGAGTTTAATCCTAGATCCACATCCAACTTTCTAGTATATGTGATGGTCAAATCAGCCACCTTCGTCCCCTACCCTACAGAATCTCATCTCCACTTCCATTTGGCTAATAAGACTTTATTAAAGAGTTCTACATCTTTGACTCCTAACCCCCTTCTTCTTTTGATTTGCATATGGTGTCCCAACCTAGCCATGTTATCTTTCCCCTTTCGTCCCCCAACCCAAAGAAAGTTCCTATGTAAGCTCTTAATGATTTTATAAGCATTGGTAAGGGATTTATAAATCAAACAAATGTTAAGTGTCTTCCTCTCCATTTTTACAACTTATTTTTTATTTTATTTACAACAGGCTCCCAAAAGATGTGTTAAGTACTTGAATGGTATTTCCATACTATAGTGCAGGATGCCAGAGAAAAATTTAGTTACTCTATTATCAACCTCGAAAGCTCCTAATCTGCTCTTGTGAAAGTTCATCCTAAGACTCACTCAATTCAAAACACCTACACCTAAGCATAGTTTGATGACCATAATATTTTGGATACTTGGTTTGTTCAGAAAGAATGTGTAATTAGCAAATTGAAGCAATTTGATCTTAATATTATTATGAACATATTTTCAGACCGTGTAAATTTTTTTAGTAACAGTCTTGTTTACCATCCGAATAGACCTTGTAACACAATTAAAAGCATGAAAAGGACCAATTGGATTACTTATCTTAGTTCTGTTTAGATGATAATTATTTTAAAGTCATGAATAATTTCTATTTGATTGATAGTGTGAAAAAAATTAAGCTAATAATACATAAAAATTAAACATTCTATAAGATATAAATAATATTATTACTACTAAAATCAAGTAAGTTGTTTTCATATTAGAAAACAAAAAGTGTATGCACTGTAAGTTAAAAACTAAACCATAATAATCTAAGTGTAGATTTTACACTTTAGCTTTATGCATGATCATGTCAAAAAGTATTTTTGTATAAATTTAAAGAAAAAACTATTCAAATTGATTTGCAGCTGTCACTGGTTTTCAATAGTTTCTTTATCAATTGTTTGCTCCACTGATATTTTCAACTGTGAATTGATTGGTTCACCATTTTTTCATCAACCAGTTATTTTAATCTTCGTTTGTTCCCCACACAACAAAAGTATTTGTTTTGATTTTTATATAGCACGAGTACATGCCTTCCATAGGTAAAAAGTAAGTGGAAAAACCAACTCACTTCTTCTATAAACTATAAATACACTTATAGAAATTTGATGGTATTGGATGAAATTTTCCACAACATTAAAAAAAAAATATATTTTTTCTTAAGTTGAAGCCAATAGTATAGACTAATTTTAGATTATGAATAAATTTTTATATTTTTTAAATCTTTACAAGAAACATTTTCAAGCATACTCTTATGGACTCTTATATTTTGCTAAGATTTTTTTTATACGGGTTAGGGTATTTTTAGTACTCTCATTAATTTTATTTTTTGTTACTAATAGAAAAAAAAATATTACATTTATCCACTATTTTTAATCGAAAAAAAGATGTGAAATATGAGGAATCTTTAGAAGTTCAGTCATTTTAATACTACTATGTTTAATATAGTGTATAAGTAACATAAAAGAATATTCTTTTTTAATTGTATATGCTTTGAAGTATAAGATGAAACTTATTTTAGTGTGCATAAACTTGATTAGTATTATATGATCACTATGTTTGCTTGAAATAATTTAATGAAGTAATGGGTAGCATCGTGTGCCTCCCACACGAAAGTTAATTAAAGATTAATATTTAATAATCGAGGGCACGCAGCTTCCACATGAAAAAGTGAAAATGCCAACTTAGATATTATTGTGTGATTACTTTTAGTATGATTGTGATATCATTAGGACCAAAGTGATATAAGTGACATAAGCATATGCTTTAACGTTTTACCTTTTTATTCAATAACTTCTATATATGAATAAAAGGATTTGCTTTTGTAAGAATATTAAACTAGTGTAAAATTGTAGCTTTCTTTCCATTTAAAAAATAAGATGGGATAGGGATCTTTTTGAAAAAATCTGGAAGATAAAGATTCTCCCATCAGAATAAACTACAGTTTTGAGATACTGAATAATAGCATAGCAATAAAGGATAATCTACTGAGACGATGAGTCTTACTGATAGATAGCTTGTGTGGATTGTGTGGTGAGGAAGAGGGAATAATTTTTCATTTATTCTTTAAGTGTAAGATTGCATGGAGAGTTTGGAGTTTGTGTTTGTCCTAGTTGGGATGCTTGTCAATGAATGACTTTGATGCTAAAGTACATTTCTTGATGTTTGGACCAACAAATGATAAAGGATCATTATCCAGAATCTTGGGATGAGTGTGGATTGCAATTGTAGGTGAAATTTGGAAACATCGGAATATGTGTCTTCAAAAATGGGAGAGTAGACCATATAGAGGTTTTTGCGATGACATAAAGAAAGTTTGGCTTGGATTACTAGTAAAGAAAAAGGATGCAGAGTTCTCTTATTCTGATCGGTGTTTGGAACCCATGGTATGTATGAAATCTGTTAAATAATTTTGTTTTCTTTACTTTGGTATGTAATGCTAAACCTTTGTTTTTGGAAGGAAGAAGTTGTGTGTTTTATAGATTGAGTGTAGGCAGTTTGAATATTTGAATGGAGTAAAGGGATTTTTGCAATAGGATTTTTGCAGATTGAGTGTTGAGCAAATATTTTGTATTTTTTTGTTTTTGTTATTTTTGTGGTTTGTTAAGGTGTTGTGCTTTAAAAAAAAGGTCTTATATTGTTGGAGGTTAATGTTTGGTGAGTTGTTTATATTTGTATGTAGTTGGGAGTTTGTTGTGATGATATACCCTGACTACTGTTATGGGCAGACCTCTTTAGTTGTTTTTTGGAGTAAGGATTTGTTGGTGGTTTCTGTTGGGAGTTTAGGATAGACTGTGGAATAAGGTCCTATATTATTTTGTCTATATAAGGTTGGGTCACCCCTTAAGTGATTCATATTTATTTAATACTTCTTGCTGATATTTTTTATTTATTTATAAAAATAGATGGTACTCATATAAACACTTCTTATATTAATCTTCGTGTGTTTGGATCTAGGGGTGCACTGTTTATGCGTACATACGGATGTGAGGGTGCACCCCCTATTTGTATTAGCTTATGCACAAGGGTGAGGGGGCGTGGAAAGAGAAAGAGAAGAGGAAGCCATGTAGGATATGTGATTTTACTTAGGTGCCCTCTCAATATATGCATCCGTAAATTGATCACTCACTCCCAACCCCAACCACTGTTATGCATAACTACAAACCTCCTTTATTCATGCATGGAGAGATTCCTTATTTTTCAAAGAATCTCATTGACTGAGTGTCTATTGAATACATTGACTACTAGATTAATATAAAAAATACATCAATACATACACTCCTTCACGCTCAAGTTAGACTTTTTCATAGTACCTAATCGATTATATCTGGAAAAACACATAAGACTTAATCAATTATATCATAAAAAGCAGTTGATAATAAATTAAGCATACAACATAATCGATTACCCTATATTTTTAGGAGGATAATTAATTATGTGGTGTGTTACAACAAACCTAATCGATTATGTTGTTAAGATATTATACATAATCGACCAGGTTTGTTTTTTAAGAGAAGGTATAGTCGATTAGGCTCCTAAAATCAGTGGATAAAAGGTTATGTTTTTTTTAAGGCAAAACATAATCAGTTATGTTATTCTTTTTTCAGATTTTCAAGTTTTTTGTTTTTTATGAATTTTTTCTTTGATTTTTCAGGTATTTTTGTTTGTGTTTTTTTTTTTGTGTTTTAATTTAATATTGTATTTGTATTTATTTTTAGAAATATTAAAAGATATCTTTTATTAATCAAAATTAATAACATACATTATTTAAAATTACAGGCTATTACTTTTAGTAAATTCAGTAATCCAGATTTTGATTTATTAATGACTATGGAAAATTCATTTAAATATTTAAATTATTAAAATAGAAATAATAGAATTCAATTAATATATTATAATAATTCAGATCTTGATTTATTAATGACAATAGATAATTTATTCAGATCTTGATTTATTAATGACAATAGATAATTTATTTAAATATTTAAATTCTAAAAATAGAAATAATAAAATTCAATTGATATATCACACTAATCCAGATTTTAATTTATTAATGAAAATAGATAATTCATTTAAATATTTAAATTTTAAAACTAGAAATAATAGAATTCAAAAAATATATTATAATAATTCAGATTTTTTAATTTATTAATGATAATAGATAATTTATTTAAATATTTAAATTCTAAAAATGGAAATAATAGAATTTAATTGATATATTAAAGTAATCCAGATTTTAATTTATTAATGAGAATAGAGAATTCATTTAAATATTAAATTCTAAAAATAGAAATAATAGAATCCAATTAATATATTATAGAAATCTAGATTTTTATTTATTAATGGGAATACTGACACTATTTAAATATTTAAATTTTAAAAATAGAAATAATAATATAACTATTTTATTTTTGTAATTGTTATTTTTGTTTTACTAACTATCCATTTTAATATTAAAAACTGAAAATAATTATATCATTTTTTGTATATTACATTATTGATATAAGATATTTTTAAAATATAGAAATTTTTCATAATAGTAATAATGAAAATTATCATTAATATTAATATTCTTATATAAATAAATATATATTTAATATATATAACATAATATAATACAAATTAAATAATCATAAATAATATTAAAATAATCTAAATACACTAATTTAACTGACAAATTAAATTAACAAAATGAATAATGATATAATTATATTTAAATATTTAATTTATTTCTTTATTTAAATTTTACATTATTTTTTATTTAAATTGTAATTTTACATTATTTTAATTAACTAAAATATGTACAAAATTATTTAATATTTCATTTTTCTATTTTTTTATACATAAGGGTAAATTTGTAATCTTACAATTTACACTATTAAAAATAAATTAAAATACACTTATAGTCATCAGATCACACTTTAACAATTTTTTCTTACATTTTCAGTCTAAAATACCTTAATTCAAACACACTCAACTTTGTTTACACTTTCTTCTCGAATTCTTACACTTTCACTCCCTTACACCATCAATTTTCCATTCTCCAATCTAAACAAAGCAACTTCACTTAAATTATAAAATTATAGTAAGAAAATATTGTAAATATATATTGAACTTAGTACGAGGATCTAGATTACTATAATATATTAATTGAATTATATTATTTCTACTTTTAGAATTTAAATATTTAAATGAATTCTATATTCTTCTGATTAATAAATAAAAAATCTATATTACTATAATATTTCAATTGAATTCTATCATTTCTATTTTTAGAATTTAAATAATTTAAATATTGTTGGAAGTGAGTGATCAATTTACAAATGCATATATTGAGAAGGCACCTAAGTAAAATCATATATCCTACGTGTTTTTTTTTTCTTTTTGTTGATGTTTCTTCGCAATAGTGCAAAGTAAAGAAAATAAGGTCTCTTTGTCTTTCCGTGTCCCCTCACCCTTGTGCATTAGCTGATACAAACAAGGGGACCCTCACATTCGTCTGCGTGAACAGTGCACCCCCTAGATCCAAACACATGCAAAGAAACTTAATTCAGCAAACAAGGAAACTTCTTAAATTTCACATTTTAGTATCAAATTGCCTCCACACCTCATAATGAATATCAGGGCTTGCTTGGATAAACTTTTTCTCTAAAAACCCATGATAGAAAAAGTAAAATAATTATTTTCATAAACTAAATTAGTGTATGTTCAAATTACAAAAAGTTATATAAAGTAAGTTATACTGGTTAGAGATCTCACATCCATTAGAGACAAAAATATTTTATAATATATAAGTGGACATAGATCTCACCTTATAATTTGATTTTATAAGGTTGAGTTAAGCTTAAAGTTCAGCTATTTAAAGTCTATCCTAGTAAGAATTTGCTGTTATCAGACCATTCAAGGTCTTTGCGTGAGAATGTTAGAGATCGATAACAACATTTCATAGTATATAAATGGATGCAAAACTTGTAGTTAAATTTTTTTTTTTTTTATAAAAAAGACAAACATTCCCACACGTACATGAAAAGTAAAAAATGATGATATGCATGTTGAAACCTGAAAAAATTAGGTCAGATTGTGGAAGTAGATTTAAATTTTTTGGAAGATTGGGATATTGGAGGTTAATGGGATTCCCACGTAGCCCACAATGCTACTCTCTTTGATGCCCAATGAACAACGAATGAAAAGCACCACAATTTGTAGCATAAAGTAGAACAATATTATATACTTCACTTCACACTTTGCTTATCAATCTATCATAGTGGACATCATCAACCATTTTCCCTTCTCATTCTCTTTGCTTCATACCACAATTTCTTAATTACAAACCCAACACCTGTAAATTGTTGTTGCCACATGTCACACTTCACACTTTTATTCACTATTTTATTTCTTTCTTTTTTTTATGTCCTTTTAAATGTATAATTTTGAAGGCCTTTCTCAAAATTAACAAGTTGCCATAAACAATATTATTACACGCTTGAGTCTCTCATGTGTCAAAATCTACATTTTTCTATGTGTTTTGGAAAATAGTGGGGCAAAGGGTACTTATAAAAAGGGGGGTGGTGTAGGTTGGGTTTGTCATGTAAGAAGTTTGTGATAGTGTTTTGAGTGAAGAAGCATTGAGAGAGTTGGTGAAAGCTTCAAGAATAAGCCTTGCTTGAGGAACCTTAAGGTGTTGCTTTCACTCTTTCATTCTTTGTTTGGATATGCATTTCTCATTTACATGCAATTCTTTTCATTTCTCACTCTTTTTTATGCATCTTGATTCTCAAGAGTTAGTTTTAACAAACTCTTATGTTATTTTTTTATTCCCTAAATCCTATATATACCTATCACACTCAAAATATTATCGAGTCAATCATTGTATTTAAAATATTTATTTAATTAATTTTTATTTTTATATTTTTGTGTTAAGTTCTTATTTTTTTATTGATCAAGGTCGAACGAATCAAACTTCGTATTAATTTTTTAAAGTGAAAATAGTAAGATGTGTAAATATTAAATACAATAAAGATGCATGTTTTTTTTATCTTTCCACATCATTGATTTTTCATTCTTTGTTTTTTTAAAATGGAGAAATTCTTTATCAAACCACACCACTACTAGGAAAACAATGCGTATTAAAAAAACCTACCATGATTCTTTGGTTTTGTTGCATACAAAAAAGCTTAAAATTATTGTAATCACTTTTGTGAATTCAACATCACCCCACACCAAATGGCTAAATTAGTCACACCTCTAACCTAAAGTTTATCAACTTCATGCAACTTGCATGCCACCTACCTTCCATGTCCTCTAATTGGTAACTTGAAAACTCACTTTTTTTTTCTTATACTTTTTTCATACACATGAGCTCATTTTTAATTGTTTAACATTCTAAAGGGGAATGTAAAAGTATAAATTATCATACCTACCAATTCACCATACAAACTAAAGCACATGTTACTTATCACAACCAACAATAACAAAATATCTAAGTTAAAAAAAAACCTAACACATATTTGAAGATATTTAAGAAATTTAAGCAAAAGCATATTAATATTGAGTTTGATAAAAAAAAAAAGGAATAATTAATCCACATTTCATATAATTTATAAAATAATGTATTTTTATGTGAAATTGGGTTAATTATATAAATGGAAAATTTGGGTGTTCATTGGTCTTGTACGGATTAGGTTGGGGGACCCACCAATATGTAAAATCTTAAACCTTGTTCCATTTCTTTGGGCCAATGTACGGTTTTCCTCTCTCAAACAACACATCATATTCAACTATGTTTCTTCTTTCTATCATTTAATAATAATTTTAAATATAGTGTTTATTGTTCATGATCCATTTTAGTTTTTTTTTATAAAATATTCTCCTCTTCTAGACATTACTATCACATCTTAAAATTCACAATTCACATACTATTATTATTATAATTACTACTATTTATTTATTAACTTAAAAATATATGCATATTGTTTTTCATTATTTAAGTGAATTTTCTAAACTAAAACCAAAACTTGCAAGAGTTATATAACTTGTTATGCTACTAACTAACTAAGTATGATTCAACAATTTCAAACGTTTCATTCTAAAATTATGGCAAAACTATCCATGAAAAACACATAAACTTGGTTAAAACTAAACATTTTTTTTTTCTAATTTTTTTGTGTTTAACCAAGAAGAATTTTGGCATTATATGAATAGCTAAAGAAGTGGTATTAATTGGAGATAGTGGAGAAATAGTGGCCAACAAGGTAAGGGATTAGTACTATACTTTAGTCTATCATGCGTGCACACACAAAACTATGTGTAAGGCTAATTACTTATATAGGGTCATTATCCTAGCTACTAATTAATCTTCTACCTACTAATTAATTTAAGATCAATTTCATCTTATCTAAGTCTTATATAGGGTTGTAGTATTTCTAATATTTCATTTATTTTATTTTTTATTGTTGATAAAAAAAATACTTTCTAATTATTTAGATGAATTTTGATAAATAGAAATTGATAAATTGAAATAGAAAGAAGAAGCCACATGATGAAAGTGTATAAATTTAATTTTACTCATCCTTTATATTTTCTAATTGAGATTTATGTATGTGTATGAAGTAGAGAGTGAGAGATATTTTTTTTTTATGTAATATCACATGTGATGTTATTTTTTTATATTCAAATAATGAAGCATAACTAAATGTACACTAAATTACACATTATTGGCAGTATTTTTATGTAAAACAACATAAAAGCCAGTTATTTATTTAATTAGAATTTTGAATCTCACACTAAGTTAATATTTAGCCTTGGCTTTAAGAAGTTCTGAATTTAATTTAAAAATTATTGAATGGTGTTTAAACTTAATCCAATGCTATCCTTATTTTATGTATGATTAAAAATGTAAAACTAAAATTTCATAAATATTTAATTAGTTAATATATATAGTATTAATTCCAGTTAAATAACACAAAGAATGAACATAAGCTTTTAATGATGATAAAAGGCAACTATTGGATGCAAAATTACACAATATTTTTATTACATTTTGAATTGTCATAATCTTCAAAGTTATTAAAATATTTTATAAATAGAGATAGTTGTCATCTTGAAAAACATCTACTTTTTTACTCAACATATATATTACAATTTAAACTATATCTGTCATTTTCTTGAGGATCTGATGCCACTGCATCTTCTTTTCCTTTTTAATTTATGCATGTATTTCATCATCATCATCATCATTATTATTATTATTATTATTATTATTTAAAAACACAACTTTGTGTAGATTCTTTTTATTTTACTTGAAAATATGCATTAAAATGGATTTAGATTCGTTGCTTAATGAATTTTGCTTGCTTCGTACATAGATTTCAACATATTCCAGTGTCATTCATTTTTGGTAAATAAAACAAAACTATCAAAAAAGGAAGCAATGATGATTTGTTCATATCTGTGGGGTGTGAAACTTTTAAATGATTACTGGATTTTTTTTTTACGAATATGGACTCCAATAGGTAGAAAATTAACTTTCATGATTTATTTACATCTTATTTAATTAATTTGTATTTGGTTGATTTTTCAAATTTAACTTTAGAAGATATTAAAATTGAGTTTGGAATTAAATAATTTTATCACTACAAGAAAATCATGAAATAAAAACCAATTTTTAGAGACCAAAATAATTAGTTACAATAATAACTAAATTAGAAACTATTTTAAAAACTAAAACAAAAATTGGTTTCTAAATTAGTTTTTATTATTTTCTATTATTGTTAAATAGTTTCTAAATTGGTCTCTAATTAGCAATCAAGGTTTTAGAGACTAAATTTAGAAACTAAATAATTGGTAGATAAAACATTGGTTGCTAATTAGATACCAATTTAGAAACTATTTAACAATAATAGAAAATAATAGAAACTAATTTAGAAAC
>Ga0123342_1005710_pt1 | contig 17816 bp, 10 predicted proteins | sample Turbeawhitnodule_FD_89960 | JGI IMG/M metagenome (GOLD analysis project Ga0123342, IMG submission 89960) | Root nodule microbial communities of legume samples collected from Mexico - Turtle bean Mexico white nodule | ecosystem: Host-associated > Plants > Roots > Nodule | place: Mexico: Nepantla...
AAAAAAGAGGTGGATAAAATTTATTTATTTAGAATTAAAATTACGACAGTTAAAAACGTCACATTATACACTACATAATGGTGCCGAAATCTTCTTCAATGAATTAAATTGCGACAGTTATAACTGACACTATTTACATATAAAAATCACCACTTTAAACATAGTGTTAAAGTGGCGGGTGTTGCGGCGGGTAGCGTGAAACCGCCACATTAAACTTTGTGACGGCCGGTTCTATGGCGGTTTGGGAAACCGCCACACGCGTATATTGTGGCGGTTATAAACGCCACTTTATACGAAAATAACCGTCACAATATACACTATTTTTTGTAGTGTCACCAAGAACACAAGAGTGTTGTGGATTAGGAAGAAAGAGGGAAAATGAGAAAGAAGAGAGAGGGGAAAATGAGAAATGGTGATGCGAATTCAAAGAATGAAACATTTGGATTTATTTATTTTCTTATATCAACTTAATAAGCAACAGCCAGATCGATACTACCATGTTAAAAAATTAAGCATCCCTAAGGTCGATGCTAACATATTAAAAATGACTATTTTTTACGTGAGCTAAACTCACTCATGCTTTTATCATATTTTCTTTTAAGTTATTATTTTTAAACTAAATTTTGTGTTAACTAGATGAAAGTTGTGGTTAAATTAACTAATGCAAAATACAATTTTAATGTTCAATTTTGTGTTCTTGAAATCAACGTAAGGACTTATTTGTGTATTAGAGTGAATTTCATCCACTTTAATAGCCTTCCCTAGTTGTTGATATTATTTTATGATAATTAATTGTTGACATCTTTGTAGTGTACCATAAAATAATTTTTTTAATAATTTAAGATAATTTTACATTGTTAATGTATTATTTGAAATATTTAAGAAATTATTTTAACTTTTTTATAATAGAAAATTAATTATGGTAATAAAAACTTATATTTTATATTTACTTATACAAACCAAATTACTATTTATTTAATTTAAACATTTTTATTCTATAATTTATTTTATTATTCAAAAATTCAAATTATATTCAACACTTTCTATTATATATATATATATTAATTTTAATTTTCAGTTTTTAAAATTTCTTTTACTTTTTTTAAATGTTTGAAAAAAGAATACAAGATTAGAATTCTCTTTCCGCAGAGCTGGTGTATCAATATCCAAATTCTGAACTTGTACAATAAATAAATCTATACTAGTAAATAAATTGATGTGAGTTTTATTTGAGTTTTTTCTTAATAAGTTTATTGGAAAAAAATTCTTTATTTTTAATATATTAAAATTGAACTTAATTATTAAAATATGCTTTTATAAGGTATGGATATACGAAAGTATAAAAACATTTGGATTTATTCAACCTATTTAAAGCTCTGGTTTCATACACTGAATCTTTAGTGGATGGTCAGACCAATCCGTATATCTACCTTTAATCATGAAGTCATAGACCAAAGTGTTCCTCCAATTTGAATAATGTTATAGCAAAAAAATAAATAAATAAAAAATAAATAAAAAAATATAAAATATATATATATATATATATATATATATATATATATATATATATTGTACCGGTATGGGCGAGGCCGATTCCTGATCTCCTTGTCCGAGACCCGCCTGACTGCTACGAGATTGGGTCAACTTAACCAAGACCAAAGGAAAGCCAGCCGAGACCCGAGAGACTTGACCGACGGTCGAGACGACCAAGGCCAGAGAAATCTGGCCGATGGCCGACACATATCAAGGGAAACTTGGCCGACGGCCAACCCTGATTATCACTAACGCTCAAACCAAGACCAATGAAGTTAATCCATCATTAAGAATTAGGTAATACAATCCTAAACGGTATCCACTTCGATAAACGGGCCCAATAAGGTAAGTCCATTAGAATAATATAAATAACACGCATCCCAAGGAGTAAGGTACGTCATTTATTATTGTTCACCTACCTGAGAACTGACCACCCGTTTTACTGACTTGAGCGTCGGAGTGCCTTCGCAAGTACCCCCATCATCCGATGTTCACTCGAGACTGAGTGCCGAAGGAGAAGCAGGAGGACGAGAAGAATTCCAGTTCATCACCCAACAACCTGACCGACCAAAGGAAGGATGAGAAGATTTCAATAGTTCTCTAGGTTTCATCTCTCTATCAGTAACATATATAAAGTATATAACTTATTAATCATAGGATTAAAATTTACTATAGTAGTTCATAGCCTAACCTTACATAGAAATTCGCTAAATAATTTACTTTATCTATAATGGGATGGTTGCCATTAGTGACATTAATCTTATTAATAATAATATTAACGATCAAATTAAAATAATACATCTTAATACTTTTTTATAAACACAAAAAGAAATATTTTAAAATTATATGTATGACGGTCCCATGCCGCTGATCTGAGTGTGTGGAGTCTCTCTCATCTGTCATTTTCAAGGATTATTAGGCGACTCTAATCAATCAATTATTATTAACTTTATGCATACGAATACAATTACGCAATTGCATTTACTTTATGATATAAGAAATATTTTGGGCAAGGAAATTATGAAAATTTTCTTAACATCAAATTCCTATTTTATAAATTCCTTCACTCTCTTTATATAGTAATATTTCAGCATATGCAATGTCAAACACCAGAAGGGTGGCGTGTTTGAAAAAATCATAATTTAGAAAGAAAGAAATAATGGCATACTTTTCTGATTTGGGTGGTTCGGTTCTGCAATCGAACTACCTTAGGATGAAGACAATGATGATTAGTTTATACATAAACTAAGTATGCATGAATAACATAATTTGACAAGTTCATAAGATATTATTTTAAGGATGTATATGGTAATGCATATGTTCTTTATCTAACATAAAACATCTAATTTTTAAATTAAAAAATAAATTTTAAATTTAATTTAATATTACAAAATATTACATTTTTTCTGAGAAAAATCATAATAAATATTAATAAATCATGAATATTATATAAAAAATCAAAACAGTTTGTGTCATGTTAATTAAGTAGATAATGTAACTGAAGAATATAATATATAAAAAAAGTTTAAATATGTTTTTAGTTTAAATTTTAAATTATCCAAATATTTATAATATGAAAATTATTAGAATGAGTTTTTTTTATATGAAATATAGTAAAAATAACGAATTTGGAGAGAAACTAATAATCTTTGAAAAAAACTAACAATCATTTCATATACAAAAGAACTTATTCCAATAGTTTTCATACTACATGCACATGGATGGTTTAAAGTTTTGACCAAGGATGAAAATCAATTTGAATTATAGTAGAGGGATGAAAAACATATTTAACCATTTTTTATATATAATTCTTTAGTTATATTCTCTACTTAACGTGACACAAACGATTGTAGATCTCACATCTAATAGAGATAATGACATTTAATAATATATAAGAAAGTTTGGACGATGAAAATCAATTTCGAATTATAATAGAGGGATGAAAAACATATTTAACCTTTTTTATATATATAACTCTTTAGTTACATTGTCTACTTAACGTGACACAAACAGTTATAGATCTCACATCCAACAAAGATAATGACATTTCATAATATATAAACGAATGCAAATCTCACCTTATGAACCGATTTTGTAAAATTAACTTAAACTTAAAATTTACTTCTTAACATGATATCAGAGATATAAAAAATCTATTATAGCGAAAATTTGTTGGTTAGACCAACCATAAATATAATTGAGCTAAACTTAAAATTCATGTCAGATGCACTTATCTAACCAATTTTAAATTAAAGTTATATTTATTTGTATTTGTGTGATTTGTAACCTATTCTTTCAATGAAATTTGAATGTGACTTGCATCCCATAATTTAATTTAATATGTATTAAATGTGGAGGACTATGTGATATGTAGAATGAGATATATGTTATTTTCACTAATGAAGTTTGTGGAGCCATAGCAGTGTGAAATGAATTTATGATCGTCAACGGCTTCAAAGAGCATCCACTTTCTTTGCTTAAAGATATTTTAATTTAAAAAATAAAAGTAAATAAAATATTATGTGTTTTTCCAACAGAGAAGATGATGCCTTCTTTCTCTCACTCTCCATCTCATCTGCGTTGTCTTCATCTGTTTCGTGTTGAACTTCATGCTTAGCTAAAAGTGACGACTGCTCACAACTTTATCAACGTTTCCCATAGTACCCCTTCCATTTTTCAAAAATTTCCCACATTCATTGCTTAAATATAACACCACTTTCTATTTTATATTTTATGATGGCTTTTTTATATTATTAACTTTCGTTTGTAGGGGAAAAATCATTATTATTCGATAAATTTGAGCCAAGGGTTTGCATTAGATATTAAAAGGTCTTAATTTGATCTCTAATAAATTAAAATAGGTAAGGTTTTAGTCCTATTTAATTTTATCTCTATTATTTAAAAATATAAATATGATTAGAACATTTGGATTATTTAAAAGTGCATAATCAATTAAGATATATTTAACAGTTTTTACAGATAAGATAACCACATATTTACTTTTCATATTCAATATATTATGAAAAATATATATTACTTTTTAAAATGATAATTATTTTTTAATTAAAAAATATTAAAAATCCGAGTTGTTTGGTTTGCTATAGAATCACCCAAAACTTCCCTTTTCTTGTACAGGAATTTTGTCTCAAACATAACAACACCAAAATAAAGTATTTGAAGTAAAATTAAATTTTAAGTCAAACTTAATTATGCATCTTAAACGTGAAACTAATATCTACCTATTTTAGCAAGTCACAGTTAGTTAATATCAGTGTACATTGTATATCAACTTTTAAGACCACTTTCTTTATTTATAACTACTAAAAAAGCACTATAGAAGAAGAAGTGTTTTCCTAAACTAAGTACTTAATTATCTAATAAATGTAGCAGCAAGTTTTGTTAATTAAACACAACATTCTCACTGTTGAAGCAAATTGCAAAATAAGAAAGTAATTCTATAGAGCATAAAAGTCAATTAGTGTGTGAGTAGCTATTTAGTTGACAGAGAAAAGAAAAAGGACAAGAAGAAGGGTATTTTAGGAAACTCCGAAACGATAAACCAAATTTGACGGGCTGGTATTTCCGAGGGTAGAGAGTTCACAACACGTGGCCGCGTATGACGCGGTTCCAATGTCAGTGGGTGAGACTCTTCATAGCATAGGCGAATCCAAAAACTCTACTCATTCTTTTCATCTCTGTTCTGTCCCACGCATTAATCCCTCACCACCTTCTACTTCTACTTCTTCTCTCTCTCTCTCTCTTTCTATCTTCTTATCATTCTCTCTCTCTTTCAACCACCCAACCCAACCCAACCCAACCCAACATCTTCCAATAACTACCTCTTTGGAAATTGCGAACTTCAAAACCTTTTTTTCCCTTCACCCATTCTCTGAAAAGTGTTGCGTAGGGTTGAGAATTGTGGCAGGGCCTAATGGGTAACTGCCTAGATTCTTCTGCCAAAGTTGATGCAGCTCAGAGTTCCAGATCCACTTCTGGTTGGTTACGTTAGATCATTTATCCTCTTTCTCATTTTTCTTGTTTTCGGTTTTCTGGAAGGTGATGCTTCCTTTTTCATGGTTTTTTGGGAACTGGGTTTAAGAGTGATGGGCTGATGAGGTTGTAAAGTTTAATTCCTTTTCTCTCTTGGTAACAGGGGTTAGATAAAGTTTGGTTGTTTTCTCGAAGTAGTACTGTAATATATAATTTGTTAGGAGGGGTGTGTTCTGTTTTTGTGTTAATGTTTACTGTTTGAAAATTTTAGCTTGAAATATAAGGGTTCAGATTCTTCAAAATATTATTCTTTTTCTACTTTTATGATTATGTTTACTGTATTTCACCTTCTTTAATTCTTTTGGGGATTGAATGTCACCTTATGGTCTGATTTTATGCATGGTTTGTATTTTAGAATTAAAGTTTGGTCGAATTATAAGCAGTTCATAACGTAATAAAGTGGAAGATTTGGCGTTGTTTTTCTGAGGTTATTAGGATTGTGGGTTGAAATGATGAAATGGAAGAATAAATAAAGAAAAATGCTCTTTTGTTGGAGTGTATACAATAGTTGTTGAGAAATGGGTTCTAGTATTGCTGATGGTTAAATTTGAAAGCTCAATTTTTTTTCCTACTTGCTTTTGTTTGTGTAGTGGCACTATATGTGGATTAATCAATTTTTCCTTTTATTTCTGCATCAGGAATCTCTAAAGCTACACCTTCCAGTTTATCTATTCCATCATACAGTGAAAAAAGCAACGCCTTAAGTCTTCCCACACCAAGGTCTGAGGGTGAAATCTTGTCTTCTCCCAATCTCAAGTCCTTCACATTCAATGAGCTGAAGAATGCCACCAGAAATTTTCGGCCTGATAGTCTTCTCGGTGGAGGGGGATTTGGGTGCGTCTACAAAGGATGGATTGATGAACACACATTTACAGCTTCAAAGCCTGGATCAGGAATGGTTGTTGCTGTAAAGAAGCTCAAACCTGAAGGTTTTCAAGGTCATAAAGAGTGGTTGGTGAGTGTTTGCTTCCAATCCTGCACAAAATAGTACTTTTTTTTTCACATACACATGGTAATGAAATTCTTAATCAATATTTCAGACTGAGGTTAACTACCTTGGACAACTGTACCATCCTAATTTGGTGAAATTAATTGGTTACTGCTTGGAGGGAGAGAATCGGCTATTGGTCTATGAGTTTATGCCAAAAGGGAGCTTGGAGAACCATCTGTTTAGAAGTAAGTTACATAAAGCATTATGCCATTTATTCATAATTTGTGTCTATTAAGCTATTTTCTTGATCATTTGGTAACTGCATACATTCGAGATTTATGGGTTCATTTTACTTGACAGGAGGACCCCAACCACTCTCTTGGTCAGTGAGGATGAAAGTGGCTATTGGTGCTGCTAGAGGACTCTCTTTTCTTCATAACGCCAATTCACAAGTCATATACCGTGATTTTAAAGCCTCTAATATCCTACTTGATGCGGTAAGAAGAACAAGAATATATAGGATGTTGCGAGTTCTTCGTTTTTCTTTTTGTGTAAACTGCTTACTTATCATGCAAAGGGATTGGCAGGAGTTCAATGCTAAACTTTCTGACTTTGGTTTAGCTAAGGCGGGTCCTACTGGTGATAGAACTCACGTCTCTACTCAAGTCATGGGTACTCAAGGATATGCAGCACCTGAATATGTTGCAACTGGTATGCTTTCTGATAGATGGTGCTTTACCTGATTATTAATATTCATTGTTGATAATTTTCAATCATGTACGTAGTCTCTTCAGTCTCCTCCAATTTAACCTGCTATACAACTCAAACCCTATATACTTTGTTATAGTTTCTTTTCTTCGGTTTAGAATAATTGATAAATGCCACAGCGGCAGTACTTCTCATCATACGGATAGTTGGTGTAAGGGTTTTCACGATTTTCCTTTCAAAACAGGCACTCTGTGCCTCAACTTTTAGGTTCATTTTTTTTATGTTGTACTATTTCACACAGCAAGAAATGCTAATAACACAATCTTTTAAATGCTTTCTCCATTATTGAGCAAAAAATGTAATGCCAACCTCACTAATAATAGTGTTGAAAACATATAGTCAGCTTGTGATGTGTTGCAGCATCTCTCTCTAAATGAGAAGACTCATTGCATCTCATAGTATGTTAAAACATTGGACTAACTTCCTAATTGATTTACAGGTAGGTTGACAGCCAAAAGTGATGTCTACAGCTTTGGAGTTGTGTTGCTTGAACTTTTATCTGGAAGACGTGCAGTTGATAAAACAATATCTGGTATGGAGCAGAATCTGGTGGACTGGGCAAAGCCATATTTGAGCGACAAACGAAGACTGTTCCGGATCATGGATACCAAGTTGGAGGGGCAGTACCCGCAAAAGGGTGCCTTCATGGCTGCCACACTTTCTCTACAATGCCTCAACACTGAGGCCAAGACAAGGCCTCCAATGACAGAGGTTTTAGCCACTCTGGAACAGATAGAAGCCCCCAAAACTACAACCAGAAACTCTCATTCTTCAGAACACCATAGAGTTCACACTCCTGTGAGAAAATCTCCTGCCCGAAATCGGTCACCTCTAAATCTAACTCCTACCGCATCCCCTCTTCATGCTCACCGGCAATCGCCTCGTGTGCACTGAGATTTGAACATAAAACATATCTGTATGTAAATTCCTTGTTTCTATCAGGTTGTGTTTTGGACTGCATGCGTTGAGGCATGTGTACTTACATGCAATTTTGTCATGCTCAGTAGAATGAATAGTTAATACCATTTATCCAAATGCTATGCTGCAAGTTATTGCAGCTGTGTTCTGTATATTCTTCTCTTTTTATACCTCCTATTCCCTCATGGAATGTCTTGTTGATAATAACATAACCAGACACGTTGCTTCCCTTCCATCATGGATTACTCTTATCATTCCAGTTTTAGTCTACAACAATTTCAACATGTGGTGGTGAGTCTTACATACTATTTTGTCCATGTCAGTTTCTTCTCCTCATTTAGAAAAGGAAAATTTTACTCTGATAACTCTAAAAAGTTTACAAGTGTGATGGACACACAATACAATTTCAAAATTACTTCTTTCATTTCAAAATTACTTCATTTCAGTAAAAAAAATATTTTTCCCACCAGTTGTAATTTGGTACAGGATTGTGACCATCTTAAGCTGGACAAATAATAGGTGGTTTGATAAGTCTAACCATCATTGAAATAAGGTTCAATGCCATCTTTAAAATTTAGACTTTGGGTTAAATTCAACTTCGAAAGGTCTATAAAAAGGTTATTTCTAAAATTTGGACTTTGGGTTAAATTCAACTTCGAAAGGTCTATAAAAAGGTTATTTCTAAAATTTGAACTTTGGGTTAAATTCAACTTCAAAAGGTCTATAAAACGGTTATTGTGCCGTTGTTGGTGCATGTTTAGTTTTGAAAGAAAAGGTGATGAGTTTTGTGTGCGGAAGATAGATAGTTATGATGGAGAGAGTTACCGGCACATGCAAAATCCCGAATTATGTTCTTCTTGTTTACACGGTGGGAAGCAGCTTTGAGATGCCATGATTACAGAGACGTCTTTAGTAAGGAATTTGTAAATGTTTTTAGCAATATTAATTTGACTGAAAAACTGAACAGATCCCTTTTAAGTAAAATTTCATATTCAATTCCTTTGAATAGATAAAAAAAAATAGCTAAAAGGTGGATTTCGTTGAAAATATAGACCAAATGTTTTCATAAAACTTGGTAATTGACAACTTGTAGCGTATGATGTGATTGAAAATCCGACACTGTTTTAAACATGAAGATTGAAATTTGGGATTGATTGAGACAACATTTTTGTCGCCTGGAAATGTATAACACATATATTTATTTAAAATATAATAATTCTAGTAAATGACCAATTTTAACAATTAAATTTCTAAAAAAAGAATGACGATGATAAAAAAATCAGTAATTGGATCTTCCTCATAAAACATTTAATTAATTTAACAAATGTACCATCATTGATTATAACTTGTGAATTAACTAATAAAAAGTCAATAAAGTTACCATATATATGTTGCAATTTGATCTGTGATTGAATAATAATATAAACTATTTAGACTAGTACTACTTTCTATTTTAATATTTTTTTTGAGTTTGTTTCTTAGAAATAATCGAAATATATAACAACACACTCTGCCATTTTCCAGAATTGATTAAAATTTGCTAAATTTTATGATATATAAGACCAGTTCATCCAGGCGGCTTCTTCCTCCACCTCCATACCTTTTTGTGTCATCCCATAAGTTTTTTGTATTCTAAAAATACCCTTTTCAGTATTCTGGGTTACATAATCTAAAAGTCTTTTTCTTGATCCAGAATTAGCTTCTGAATTATGTAATCCGGAAGCCTTTTGTGATTAGCTTCCGGATTATATAATCTGAAAATCTTTTCTATATATAAGATTAGCTTTCAGATTATGTAATTCGGAAGTTTTTTTTTTTCCAGATGTTTTATTAGCTTCTGGATTACATAATCCAGAAGTCTTTTCTAAATATGAGATTGACTTTCGGATTATGTAATCTGGAATATATCTGGATTACATAATTCATAGGCTTATTATTTCAAATCCAAGGAGGTGGCACAAAAAAAAGGATAAAATAGTATTTTCACATTTAGTATGGGATGACACAAGAAGACACGGAAGTGTAGGAAAAAAGAGTCATTCATCCAATTTCAAGGTCTGTGTGGCCCGAATAAGAAACAAACAAACATAGGAAGTTTCTTCCTGCACCCCATGGTTTTCACCTACACCCATGGAAGTGGTGAAAAGACTATTTTACCCTCAAGTAAATAATAAATAACCTATTTCCTTAGCTCTTTCATCTTCATTTCTTCATCAGCCACGACACACTCAAGCAGCCCCTCCACGCACCTCCTCTTCTCTTTGGAGTTTTTTTTTTCTCTCCTTCAATCTTTTATGTTGTGTCGTATAACATTTTCGCAACCTTTCTTTGGAGATTTCATTTGCATTGGAGAGTAATCACCGTGTGCGCCATTTATAAAGGTTGATTTTTAAATTTTCTGTTTATTATGGATTAGGTGATTTAGAATGATACAATTCAGTTTTATTTATTTTGTTCTACACATACTAGATTGCACAATCTAGAAGGTACTTTTAGATCTAGAAAAGTCTTTCAGATTGTTGGAATGCATTTAAAAAAAACACATTTTAGATTGTACAATCTGAAATGTATTTCTGGATCCGAAAATACCTCTTGGATTAATCTAAAATATGTTTTTTCTTTTCTAAAATAAATTCCAAATTGTATAATTCAAAAGACTTTTCTGGATTTGGAAATACATTTTGGAAGAACTCAAAATGTCCTTTCTCTTAAATGCATTTAGAATTGTACACTCTCAAAGCTTTTATGGATCCATAAATAACTTCTGAATTGTATCGTCTAGCAAGATGCATTTTGGATTGTAGAATTCGAAAGGTATTTCAGAAAACAAAAACCTTGTTACTATGGGTAAATTATATTAGATTTTGGTTTTCATTAATGTAAGAATGATTTTATAGATAGTTATGAGTAGGACGAGAGGTGGTGCATCGCAAGACGATAGTAGACAAAGACCTACGTCATTAGTTTGTAGAGGAGATTATAAGCAAACACATGATTACACAGTTATTGATGTGATGGATGGACATGAAGACCGACATGATCATCAAGGAAGGAAACTAGAGGAACTTCAGACCTTTCTTTGCTAGTAAGTTTTGCGGATCATGTCGCTCTAAGGATGTGGGAGGGTGAGGTAAGAATGAAAACTTGTTTAGTTAACTTGTATTATAGATCATGACTTTGTTTTAAACTTACTAATGCAAATGTATTTGTTAGATCAGTGGAGAACTAAAGTTGGTCTCCCAAGATCAGAAATTAAAAAAATTTGGGGTGCTTTATCCTCAAATTGAGGAAATTATGCTTAATTTGAGATAGTTGTGGTTATGCAACCCTCCACCTTTTGGTTGGTGAGATGATGATAACGTTGGAGGATGTGTCATATCTACTACATTTGCCCATTGTGGGGGAAATTTTCTTATGTACACCCCCCTCGAATTCGCTGCAACTTCAACTATTTTGGTGGAGTTGCTAAGGATCATGATACAAACCGACAGATAACTAAGGACACAACAAGCACTTCCCAAAAGGGTCAGTCATCTCAAGATACAAAGTCAGGCCCCACTAAGTCTCGAGAAAGAATCAACAAAAGAAGAAGAAGTTATAAACCTGAATATCAAAAGTTCTTCCCTTTGGTCTTCTTAAAAAATAGAATATGTTTGTAAATAATTTGGGCTCACTTTAGGGGTCCAAATAGCAAAGATAGGATAGAATAAGGTGCCTTTAGCATAATATAGGGTGTAGGTATCATTTTAGCTTGTTCCTAGCCCTTTAGGAAGACAATTTGACATAGTTTTTAGAAAGACAAGCCTAGGGTGCGGGTTTGAAGTCAAACCCTAAGGCTGCCCATTTTTTTTGTTTTCCCATCCTACCCCTCTTCCTTATTTTCCAAGGCTCCTTCACCTATAAATATGAGGTCTACCCATTGTATTTTACAAGTTGAATTTGAATGAAGTAAAGAAACTATACACAAATTGTGTGAGCTCTTAGTGAGGCTCATGTCCTCTTAGGTTTGAGGTCTTATATTGAGTGATTGGGAAGCTCTCAAGTGGTGGTCAACACACTCATCTTAGAGCACATCACCCTCCAAGTGGCGTGACATTTCTCACCCACCATCATAAGTTTTCTCATTCCATTTTCCTTCCATTTCTCCATTTCATTTATGTTTTTATCTCTCTTTTTCTTTTCTTTGTTGCTCTTGGGTTTCACTCATAATCATGAGTATGGTGCATCATTTGGGAGGCCATGTCCACCATTGATGTTAACCTTGTGCCCATTTTCAATTCCACAATTGCATCTCATCCTCATCATATCTTGTTTTTCATCTTTGCCTCTGTGAAGTGAACCTTCACACTTAACCACTTGGTTAAGTTTGTGTCCAATGGGAATCTTCCTTAGGTCCTCACCATTAATTGTTAAAATCTCAACCTTAAGTAAAAGTGTCACCATAAATGAAAACATCTAAAAATCAACTCACATCAGATCACCAGGGTGATGCGACCTTAAAGATAAAGCAATGATGGGGTCCACACATTAGACTTAGTTGGCTTCGAGAAGTTTATGAGGAGTGTTGCAGCCGACAAACTTGGGAGTGTGCTACGAGGGCATATTTATTGCATCTACTAGGATGCATGATATTTGCTGATAAGAGTTCCACCTCCATATATGTGTCCTACTAGCAGTTGTTTTTCAATTTACGGATGTGTGGTGGATACTTATGGAGAGTTGTTGCATTTACCCATACATATGATCGGTTAGGGAATGTGTTCTTTGTTATGTCAAAGCATCTAAGTGGTATACGACTATTAAATAGGTAAATCATATGCAAGATTCACGAAAGTTTCTTTTATTTTCATATACATGCATGAATATTGATTTATTGAAATTATAACAGGCATGGATAATGAGCATTTTGAGGGCATGGGGAGGAGGGATATAGATTCCATCTATAAGAAGGTTCACCGACGGGCAACCTGATATGTGACTGGACGACATATTTTGATACAACCCAATTAGACAAGAAGATGACCAAGGACACAAGTGGCAATTCACACTGCGATCAATCATCTCAGTATAGAAAGTCAGACCCCACCAAACCTCGAGAGGGAATCAGTAGAAGAAGAACCAGATATAAACTAATATCAGAAGTTTTTCCTTATTGTATTTCCACAAGAGAAGTTATGTAAATAAATTGGGTTATCTTTGGGGGTCCAAATAAAAGAATCAACTAGAGTAGGGTGTGCTTAGTAATTTGAGTAGGGTGTGTTTGGTAATTTGAGTAGGGTATGCTTAGTAATTTGAGTAGGGTGTGCTTAGTAATTTGGGCTTGTGCCAAGCCCACCTTTCATGACAAGTACTTCTAGGTTTAGGATTTCTTTAACCTACATTCTAGAAGGCTTCTCACAAATGACACCCCTACCTCTCTATCTTGTTCTCCAAGACACTCTCTCCTATAAATAGAGTGTCTTGCTTCATATATTTCACACTTGATTTTGAATATAGAAAAGAAACTCTGCAGGAGTGATTTTGTGAGACTTGTGAGCTCTCATTTTTTGGGTCTTATCTTGGGTGGGTAACATCTCAAGTGACGACTCTTTTCACCACTCATCTTGGAGTCCTCTCTTCTCCAAGTGGCGTGACAACCTTCTTATTCCATAAGCTCTCTTCATCTCTTCCTTTTTTTTTTTTTTATCTTTCTTTGCGCCATCCTTCCATTCCATATATATCTTTTTCTACTCCTTAATTTGTTCTTTGTTTTGTTCTTCTTCTTTACTTATTCTTTGTCTTAATTTCCGTTGCATCATTTGTCATCTTATAATTGTCTTTTTCTCTTTACCCTTCTGAAGTGTACCTTCACACTTACTTAACCACTTGGTTAAGTTCGTGTCCAGTGGGAATCTTCTTTGGGTTCTCACCATAATTGCTAAATAAAAAATCATAAACAAAGAGCAACCAATAAAATGTGCAATCCTAAAATCAACTCACATCATATTTGCACTATTATTGTTGCGCGATGCCAATTAGATGCTTTGACCCATACTAGGGTCATTTGGAGTCCATACAATGACTGTCACCCTAGTAGGCCCTCCAAGTCCATTTCTTTATTTTCTGACTATATTCATATGGGCACGTGCATGCAACGAATTTTTTCAGAGTGTGTTATGTTAGTATGTGATGTGAGTTGATTTTATGATTATACATTTTAATTGGTTGATCTTGTTTTTGATTTTAAGATTAGCAATTGAAGGTGAGAACCCTAAGAAGATTCCCACTAGGCATGAACTTAACCAAGTGGTTAAGTAAGTGTGAAGGTTCACTTCAGAAGGGCAAAGAGAACAACACAAGAATAAGGTGATTAGGATGCAAGGGGAGGAAATTAAGAACAATGGAAGTAAAGGATGAATGGAGATGACCAAAAGCAAATGACGCAAACAAGAACACAAGCAAGTAATACAAATGGTGCAATGAAGGATGGAAAAAGAAAAGATGAAGGAAGCTTACGGTAAAGAATGGTAAAGATAATCACACCACTTGGAGGGTGGGAAAGTCCAAGATAAGTGAAGGAAGAGCCGCTACTTGAAATGCTCACACTCTAAAGATAAAACCCAAAAGATTTAGGAGACAAAACTCACTAATCACTCAAGCAGAGTTTCTTTACTATATTCAAAATCTAGGTGAAAATACACGAGGCAAGACACATTATTTATAGGAAGGGGTGCCTTGGTGCGAAATATGGGTGAATGGTAGAAATGGCAAGGGAGAGGGGCTGCCCAAGGTGTTGACCATGGTCAAAATTGCACCTTTAGGCTTAGCTTCTAGAATGTAGGTTAAAAACCCTAATTCTAGGTGCCTTGTCTTGAAAAAGTGGGCTTGGTACAAGCCTATTTCACTAATTAAGTACACTCTCTTTTATGCTATGTGAACCTACTCTAGCCTATTTTGCTATTTAGACCCCAAAAGTGAGCCCAAATTATTTAAGAACAACTAGTGGTTTTTCATTGGTCATCCAAAAAAATATAAAGGGTATAAATTTTATTCTCCTGGCCATAGTACGATAATTGTTGAAACTGGAAATGCCAGATTCATTGAAAATGGTGAAATTAGTGGGAGTATCGAACCACGAAAGGTGGAAATTCAAGAAGTTAGGGTGAAAATTCCTTTACCTAAAACTTCTTCTTAGGTTGTTGTTCCCACGGTTGTTGAAACATTGGACAACATACAAGAACAACAAATAAATGATGAAACACCCCAAAATGAAGTTGTCACCAATGAACCTGTAACAAATGGACCATATGGGGCAGTATTGAGAAGACCTGAAAGGCAGAGAAGACTTGCTATTTTTTATGACTATGTGGTTTATTTACAAGAGTTAGATTTTGACTTAGGTATTGATGAAGATCCAGTTTCATTTTCACAAGCCATGAAAATTAGTAGTTCTATTAAGTGGTTAGATTCAATGAAAGAAGAGTTGAAATCAATGGATCGTAATCAAGTTTGGGACCTTGTTGAATTTCCTGAAGGATATAAAAGAGTTGGGTATAAGTGGGTTTTTAAGACCAAGTGTGACTCTAAGGGCAATGTTGAAAGACACAAGGCTAAACCTGTTAAAGGTTTCACTCATATAGATGGTATTGATTACAAAGAGACCTTTTCTCCAGTTTCTAAAAAGGATTCATTTAGAATTATCATGACAGTGGTAGCTTAGTATGATTTAAAGCTTCATCAAATGGATGTGAAAACCGTTTTTCTGAATGGGAATTTAGAGGAAAAAGTCTATATGAATCAACCTAAAGGTTTTGCAATTAAAGGAAAGGAACACATGATGTGTAAGCTTAAGAAGTCAATATATGGACTTAAACAAGCTTCACGACAATGGTATCTTAAGTTTAATGATACTATCACTTCCTTTGAATTTATGGAAAATATTGTTGATCGATATATATATATATATATCTAAAGGTCAGTGGGAGTAGGTTTATAATTCTAATTCTGTATGTTGATGATATTTTGCTTGCTCCTAATGATCTTGGCTTATTACATGAGACCAAGAAATTTCTCTAAAAAAACTTTGAAATGAAAGATATGGGTGAGGCATCCTATGTGATTGGAATTGAAACTATTCGTGATAGATCACATGGATTATTAGGTTTTTCTCACAAAGCATATATTAATAAAGTTCTAGAGAGATTAAGATGGAAAAATTCTTTACAAGTGTCGTTCCAATTCAGAAAGGGGATAAGTTTAGTCTTATGCAATGTCCAAATAATGAGTTGGAACATATTCCTTATGCATCTGCCATTCTGATAAGGGTCTAGTTTCAGTAATATTTCATATTTTACACTTATGAGGATTTATTGGTAATTTACATATAAAATAATCCCTAATTTATGAATTTATACCTTTTTACATTTTTTATGAGCTTTATTAGAATAAGAGCATTTGATTCCCAAATTTGGTGTTAATTGAAGTTTTTTAGGGAGGATTGAAGATTTGGAGTAAATGAAAACAATTTTAGCTAAAAAGAGAAGTTGGAAGGTCCTAGAATGGGAAAAAAATGCAAAAACAAGACTATTTTGCAACAGGAGTATCTCGCTCAAGCAAGAATGCGCCAGAAAGATTAAGCCTTTTTTTATATTTTATCACTTAGTCCATTAGCGTGACACAGGAAGTGACCTAAACCTAGAAAAATTGGATAAATAGGGGGCTAGAGGCTCAACCCTAGGGTGCCAGATTGGGAGGAAAACACCATAAAGTGAATTGTAACCCAATTGGGAGAATGGAAGGTGCTAGAAGTATGCGTGACTAATTTTACCCTTTGGGATTGAGAGTAATATGCTCAAACTCTTAAGTATTGAGGTGATATCTTATATATTAATATTCAGTTATTGATTGATTATTGGTATTGTTGTTTTACTTTTCACTTTTCGTGACAAATTGAGAATCTTAAATCTGACCGGGAGGTATTTTTAGGGTTCGGACCTAAACAACAATACTTAACATATTTGAGTGCTAGGGATAGACTTGAAATCTTAATTGCCATTAACGTCTAAGTGTGATTCTAAGTTGTTTTTATAAATATGTGAGAGATTGATATTTAGGAAACATTCTTAAGGATTTTATATGCGAGGGATCGATATAAATGAATTTTCTACGGATATCAATTTCAATAAAAGAATTTAATATTAACATGCTAATCAAAATACATGAGAGTAAGAGAGATGAAACCTAATCCCTGTTTTTCCAATTGAAGCAACTAATTCTTTGTTTGATTTCTTATTGATCCATGCCTATTAATTCAAAACTCTTTCTATTATTGTTCTGTTTTTATATTTAGCGATTATTGTACTTGATAATTCATTGTTCCTTGTGTTGAACCAAGTGGTGTTCAAGCTTTGAAGAATCCAAATCCTTTGAAGGATGTTGAAGCCTTGGCTGTGCTTGATGTTGCTGTGCTGGTTTAGCTTAGTTCTGGGGTAGTTTGGATGCTATAATCCACCTTTTGATTAAATCTAAAGCATAAGCATTCTCAATCTTTGTGAAAGTAAAATGTTTTCAAACTAAGTTAAAACAACCGATTGTTTTGTCGAAACAACCGATTGTTTATACTTAGGTGTTTTGAGAA
>Ga0123342_1005711_pt1 | contig 17809 bp, 10 predicted proteins | sample Turbeawhitnodule_FD_89960 | JGI IMG/M metagenome (GOLD analysis project Ga0123342, IMG submission 89960) | Root nodule microbial communities of legume samples collected from Mexico - Turtle bean Mexico white nodule | ecosystem: Host-associated > Plants > Roots > Nodule | place: Mexico: Nepantla...
AATCGGTTGTTTTTAACTTAGTTTGAAAAACATTTTTCTTTCAAAAAGATTGAGAATGCCTATGCTTTGGATTCAATCAAGAGGTGGATTACATACACAATCTACCCCAGATCCTAACTAAAGCAACACAACAACAGCAAGCACAGCCAAGGCTTCAACATCCTTCAAAGGGTTTGGATTCTTCAAAGCTTGAACACCACTTGGTTCAACAGACTTGGGATGTTGTTTTGCATGCATCGGCTTCCCTGATGGATTGTACAAATAGTGATGCATTTGTGGGATGTGTGAAACATTTCAAAGTTTTCTGTAGTTGTAAACATATAACAATCCATCTTGATTGGCATTGATGCACATATAAAAATCATTCATATTGATTCCTCGCATACAAAATTATTAAGACAATCTACTCAATATCAATTCCTCGCATATTTATAAAAACTCCTTATCATTACGAACAAATGTTATAAAGAAATTAGCATTTTAAATCTATTCCTAGCATTCAAATATGTTAAGCATCATCATTTATGTCAGATGCTTAAAAGTACTTTCCAGTCATATCTAAGGATCAAAATCATGAATTGTTTCAAGCTTTGAGAATAAAATGATAATATCATTCATCAATCAAGAACTGGATATTATAGATAAATATCACCTCAATACATAAGAGTTTGAACATATTACTCCCAATCCCAAAGGAAATAATTAGCCCCTCATGGTGGCTATTACAAGCATGGACAACAAGAAAAGAAGATCTAGAGCGTTTCTCCTTGATGGCTGCCTCCTTTAGTTTTTCCTTCCTTTGGTTCCCTCAATGGTTTCTAGGGTTATGTCTCATACCTTATATTTAACCTAATTGGGCTTGGGCTAAGTGACATCTTTATTTATAGTATATTCATTTGCTTCATCTTTCCTTAAATTCTTAAAAATAACACAAAATCGGGAATAAATCATTCATATTTATCTTATAATCCAATAATATGTAAAAAGGTTAAAATTTCTAAATTAGAGATTTAATTATAACTATTTTATCAATTAAAGTCCATAAGTGTCTATCTTTTTGTATGAAATATTACTAAATTATAACACTTATCAATGTTGTTATGGATGCATGGGTTGATGGATTGTACAGATTATGATGCATATGTGGGATGCGTGAAACATTTTGAAGTTGTTTGTTTGCCATGGTCATTATTTTTCGACTATGTGAACGACATGTGTATCATTTCGCATAAGGAAAATTTCTTTAAGGCATGGATAGGCAATGTGACGCATTTGAGGAACACAACGTCAAATAGGTATATTATCAAATATGCATTCATTCCATGCATGGTAGTTCTTTTACATGGAAGTCAAGCAATGAGAGGGTAAAAATAACGGTCCCCTTGAACATTAAAGCAGTTCCAATGTTGGATTAGTTTCAACCCAGTACTCACCCTTACATAGTTGATGTCATTGAAGTGAAGGTTGATGATCATTGTCGTCATCGATATATAGTTGTTTTATTGGGAATGGGGAATATTCATGCCTGCTTGTCAGAATAGATTTGTTTACACAAATTAGAGGGTGACATGATGAATATGCTACATTGGTTAGTGGTTATGAAGAAATAAACAAATTAAAATTATATCTCCCAAACATGTGTCTCAACACAACCTTAACTAGATCACCCTTCTACCTCACCAACAGAAACCCAAACACAGGCCCAAACCGAACAACCACCACCATCATCTTTGCATATAAAATGATTACAATGTGCCACCTTTTCTTTTTATTGTAAAAAAGGGGTAGAACCTTTACAATTGTGTAAATATACACTTTGATATACATAAGCGTCTTATAATTTATATTCATCTCATTATTAGTTTATCTTGCTACAAGTTTACATGCTTAAAATACTTTGATTATCTATGTTGTAATATTACTTATATGTATGCTTTTGTATTGTATATATTTATTCTATACACTTTTATCTTGTATATATTTATTCTATACACTTTTATCTTATCCTTTTCACTTTGATATATTTCTCTAATATATATTACTTTCAGATGACTAGAATAGTGAGATATTTCTAAAACATATATAATCTCATTTTCAAAAGACTCTTATTTTGGACAAACTTAACTCTCATATGATTTGAAGAAACATAGTTTATGATCTAAAAAAATATAACGTTTTTAAAAAACTTTTGCTCCAATTCTTGTTTTTATCTAATCAAGACGTTCTTTACTCATAAGTCTACAAGCAAGATGCGTACAAAAATTAGAGACATATCAATACTAGACAAAGTCTTCAGATATTGAACAAAAATGCTAGACACATATCAATACCAAATAAAGTTTACAAGTAAGATGCATACAAAAGATTAGACACGATTTGTTGGAGTCTTAAAATAATATGCAAGATGAGTACCTTAGACACAGACTACAAGTGTTCTCCCACTATACACATCACTAGGATATAAAAAGGACTAAAAGTTTTGAGTTGACAAAAAACATATCCCAAGGATGATTTTAACATAGTGAACCAACATAAGAGTTTGTATGTTCCATATGGTTTGTTAGAAGAGTAAATAATTAACATAGAAAAATATCTTCTTTTATAGAACACTTTGAGTGCAACAACAAAAGGTGTTAGTATAAAGTTAAGCATGATTATGAAAAAGCCTTCACACAAGGATAGGCTATAACATCCCAAGATACAACAATCTAATTTAGGATGTCTATAAAGGAAGCTCTTGGATGCAAAAAATGCTATTGAACGAGTGAACATCTACACCTTACGAAAACATTGCATGCAAAAAAAATTCACAAGCTTCTAAGTGGTTCACATATTAGATTATTTAACAAACAACTAAAGCATACTTTATTTTCAAAACATTTCTCTATTGTGAAGTTAGACTCTAGAGAACAATGCTTCTGGTTCTGATGGCTTTGGTGGTATTTTCTATCATTCTTGTTGGGAAATTATTGAGACAGATGTTTGCAAAGCTGTTCAATAGCTTTTTAAATAAAATTGGGTTCTTCCTAAAATGAACTGTAATGTGGTATCTTTTATTCCTAAGATTCAGGGTGTTGAATCCATTAAAGATTACAGGTCGATTGTTGTTGCTAATTTCAAATTTAAGATTATTTCCAAAATACTTGCGGATAGGCTTGCAATTGTAGCTGCTAGAATAATTTCTCCTAATCAATATGGGTTTGTGCAAGGTAGACAAATTTAGGATTGTATTGGTATTGCTTCTAAAGCTATTAACATGCTTTCTAAAAAGGTTAGATGAGGTAATGTGGCTTACAAAGTTGATATTCATAAAATATTTGACACTTTGAGTTGAAAGTTCTTATTATTAGTTTTGACATGCTTTGGTTTTCATCCCTTGTTTGTCGGTTGGATTAGTACAATTCTCCATTCAACTATGTTTTCTATCAGGATAAATGGTAGTTTGGTGGGTTTCTTTCTCTTGTAGTAGAGGTGTCAGACAAGGAGATTCATTGTCTCCTTTACTTTTTTGTCTTACAAAGGAAGTTCTCAATATAGGTATCTCTAAGCTTGTGAATGATAAGAAGATGCATATGGCTAGTCCGCAAGGTTATGTCACTCATTCTCATATTTTATATGCTAATGACATATTTGTTTTCTGTAGGGCGAATAATAAGTCTCTTAGAAATTTGAGTGTTTTTCTTAAAAATTTTTATCAAGAGTGATCATGTGCTTTGAAGAATCCAAATCCAAGGTGTTTGATGAAAAACTGGTGTTGTTGCTGTGTTTGGGTGGGATCTAGGTAGAATAAAGTGTGATCTACTCATTTGTTGAATCTAAAACTGATGTGATTAAAAACCTTTTTGAAATCAAGTGTTTTTCCAACTAAGTGAAAAACAACCTGTTGTTTTGTCAAATCAACCAGTTGTTTTACTCTTAGGAGTTTTGGAAAAGGTTGAAAATTGTTTTGCTTTAGTTGACTTAACTGTCAAGCCAAACAATTGGTTGTTTCATGGTTTCAACCAATTGTTTCTTTGAAAATCCTAACAAAATTCAGTTTTGAATGGTGAATCTGCTTTAAATGTTTTCCAACTGAATACACTCCTTCATTAATTGCTTTGACCAATCTTTGGAAAATATAAATGGTTTGTTTATGTTTTCAAAAGATGTAAGAAATAGTTTGACATAATTGATTCTAAGATTTCAAGATTCACATGCTTTGGGTTTTCAAGAGAGAGTGGAATAGGATTGCAATTGTATTCAATTCAGTTTGTACTGTATTAGGTGTAATCCTTTCAAAACCTATTGTATTTCTGATGTTGTGTTCCCAAAGAGTATTGTGTGTTCTTGAGGTGTTCAAGATCAATACTCTTGGTGTTGTTTGCCAAAGGTAGTGTGTTTCTTGAAGGGTTCAAGGTCACTACTTTGGTGGTTTGTGTTTTGTAATCTAGTTTGACTGCTTAGTGGATTACCCAGTGGTATTCTGGGGACTGGATGTAGCTCTTGGTTTAAGAGTGAACCAATATAAATTGTTGATGTATTTCTCTCTTACCCTGAACTCATTTAAAATTTGTTTTAAGCTTTGGTGATATAAACAACCGATTGTTTTTTTGTTGTTTTGCTGTATAATTGCTTAAATTCTTGGCTAACTTGATTCCTGATCTGGATTTACACAAAGAATTTTGTTTAACTTGAAATTTTTTTCAAAAACCCCTCTTAAACAATTTACCCCCCCTCTCATTTAAGGCCATATATTGTAACAAAAATATATGGAGATTTTTCGGGTCAATATGTTAATAATTCTAAAAGTAGTTTTTCCACCATGGATAATTCTACAAGATTTGTCACCAAAATTCAACATCTTCTTTCTTATAGTCATAGTTGCTTACCTTTTACTTATTTACGAATTCCTATTTTTATTGGTGCTCAAAAGTGTCGAATTTTCAACCTTTGGTTGATAAAGTAAAATTGAAGTTAGCATCTTGAAAAGGTAAATCTCTTAGCATGATGAGTCAGATTCACATGGTTAATATGGTGATTACTAGATTTCTAGCTTATAGCTTTAATATGTATAAATGGCATGTTTACCTTCTTAAGCAAGTTGAGCAGTGGTGTAGAAATTTTATTTGGACTAAAAAACTTGATGACTTTTTACGGCAAGTGCACCGCGTTGTCAGAAGTAATAATGTGTCCCTAAGGACGAATATTGAATCCACAAGGAACTGTTGAATAATCAAGTAAAATATTCACTAAATATAAAACAAAATAATAAAAGTTTGTTGGAATTTGTTGTGATGACAATCATTAACAAGAAAACAAGGTAAAGAGTTTTGCTTCGATTTGAAAAATAGGGATGATGTTTAACTTTCTCACTGTTATGTATTTTGATTTGCATGGTAACATTATGCCCTTTAATTGATATTAATCCCCGTATAAAATTTATTTATATCGATTCCTCGCATATAAAATTATTAAGATGCTTCCTAAATATCAATTTCTCGCATATTTATAAAATAACTTAGAATCAAGCTCAGACGTAGATAACAATTAACATTTCAAGTCTATTCCTAGAACTGAAATATGTTAAGTATTCTTGTTTAGGTTAGAACGAAAAAATACTTTCTAGTCAGATTTAAGATTCTAGATCAAGAATTAGAAACAAAACAATAATACCAATAATCAATCAAGAACATAATATTATATTCAAATATCATCTGAATACATAAGAGTTTGAACATATTACTCCCAAATCCAGAAGATAGAATTAGCCACACATCTTCTAACACCTTTTATTCTCCCAATTGGGTTACAAGTCACTCAATGGTGTTTTCCTCTAAATCTTGCACCCTAGGGTTGGGTCTCAAGCCCTCTATTTAACCTAATTTTCATGGGCTTAAGTGACTTCTCGCTTGGCCACTAACGGGCTCGCTTGGGCAAGTAAAACATAAAAAGAACCAACTTTTCTGGCGCTATCTCGCTCAAGCAGGACTGAGCTTGCTTGAACGAGATCCACTGGTGCCATCTTGGCTTTTTGTGAGTTTGAGCAACTTTGGTGAGTGTTGATGCATTCCAACTTTCTATGTTTAGCTTTTCATATTTTTCTTTTGTCCAATCATCTCCATTCTCCCCTAAAATCCTGAAATTAACACCAAATTTGGGAATAAATCGTTCCTATTCAATTATAAATCACAAAATATGTAAAAAAGTATAAATTCATAAATTAGGGGTTATTTTATACTTTATTTTAGTAATTAATACTCACAAGTGCCTATATTTTAATATGAACTATTATTGAAATTTGGCACTTATCAACTGGTGATATTATGAAAAAAGGCATAACTACAGTTGATAGGACTAAGATTTGTTGTCCTCTTGAGAATGGAGGTTTGAAGATTATTAACCTTCATCATGAAAATAACGCGTATCTTCTTAAGTTTTCTTGGAACTTTGCTTATAGAAACAAACTTTGGTCTTTTCTCCTGAAAGCGAAAGTTCTTAAATCAAAATATAAGCTTAGAATCGTTTATAGATCCTCATCTATTTGGCCTGGAATTTAGCAGTTTTATAACACTATTCTTGACCATACTTCTTGGACTGTTGGTACAATTACTTTTATTAATTTTTGAAATGATAAATGGTGTTCTTCTACTTCTTTAACAAATATTGCAGGATTATCTGATGGTGCTAGCATTTCAGATACAGTCTCTCAGTTTTGGACTGGTTGTGATTGGAATATTCCCTTGTCTTTGCAGCAGATACCTCAATTTTTTAACCATATATGGTTAGGGAGGAACGGGATATTCCTAATTGGATTCTAGATGAGTCTGGTTGTTTCACTTTTAAATCGGATAAAACTTTTTTGTTGGAACCAGGAGTTCCCTGTGGTTGGGGTAAATTCATTTTGTCTTCATATATTCCACCTTTCAAAACTCTAGTACTTTGGAAAGTTTTTAATGGGCAGTTTCCTACAAATCAACATATTCAGAATAAAGGTTTGCATATATATTCTATGTGTACCCTTTGTGAAAAGCATGAGGAATCCATTCAACGTTTATTTTTTTAATGTTCTAATGCTATGCATATTTGGAGTTGGGTTCGACAGATTTTTCTTACTACTCATTTCTCTAATAAGGATGATCTTCTTTCTTTTATTAGAAGTGATAGTAATCCTTTGGTTAAATTGTTTAAGCTTGTTGTGATAACCTTTTCTATTTGGATGATATAGCGTATGAGGAATTGTGCTATATTTAAGGATAAGATTGATGTTTCTAGGACTATTTTGGTAATTAAAGATTTAACTTGTCTAGTGGAAAATTCGTCTAAAGCTTCAATGAAGAATGATATGTTGAATTTCAACGTGATTAAGTTTTTTGGTATTAATACTCGTACTGGTAAAGTTCTTCGTCCTCTTCCTGTTAGATAGGAGTTCCCTTCACCAGGTTGGGTTAAAATTAACACGGATGAGAATGTTAGGGAATATCCTGGTCTTGTTACTTGTGGAGGTATTATTCGTAGGAGTTTATTGGTGCTTTCTCTATGTTTCTTGCAGTTCATACTATACTATGGTTGTTGAGTTTTATGAAATTATACATGCTATGGAGGAAGCCCAAAAGATGGGGCTTACTAATGTATGTCTTGAATATGATTTTGTCTTGGTTTGTGCTGCATTTACTGCTAGGACTAATGTTCCATGAATGTTTCGTAATCATTAGAATACTTGTCTTAATTACTGTGGGAAAATCAGGTTTAGGGTTACTCATATTTTTCGTGAAGGGAATGCGTGTGGTGATAAGTTGGCTAATTTATGATTTACTCATAAAGAATCATTTCATTAGTATAATAAGCTTCCCTCTAGTCTGTTTTTAGAACTTTTTAGGAATACGTATAGTCTACCTATGTATCATTTTTGTTAACATATGAGTTTCCATCTAGTCTTTTTTTCTTTTTTTTAATCATACGTTTTTCATGTGATGGCAGATGATTGTTGTTACTTGAGGTGTCAGCCTAGCAAAAATGTCAAGTTGCATGGTGATGCCTAACATGAAAGCTTTTATAAAAAAAAGTTAGACTCTAGAGTAAAGAGTGATCTTTTGCATATCTTCTCGTAGTTTTTCTTGTATTATCATAAATAGTTTTTTTTTAGTACAACTAAGAGTGACTTTGTATACTTAGCTAATAATGACATTGTTGTGCTTGATCTCAAGAAGAGATTGATGAATAGTTAGGAGTGACTTTATGTACTAGTTGTAAGCGAAAAGTGATATAATGTACGAACCTTTTGTATTTAGCAAAAGAACATGTAACGTAGATTGAGATGAACTAATATAAACTAATGTATTCATTGTCATTTTCTATTTCGCAAGTCAACTACTCTTGGTCATTATTTAGACTTTTTTTGAAAGTATTGTGAACTTTTTAAAAAAATTATTATATAACCCCTACATTGTCTACTAAGCTTAGAGATTAAAAAAATATTGATATCTAAATTAGTTTATATTATTGATAAATAGTTTATAAATTGGTATCTAATTAAAACCTTTGAATCTAAAAAATTGATAGTTAAAAATCTTGGTATTGAATTAGATACTAATTTAGAAACTATTTATCATTAATAAAAACTAATTTAGATATCAATAATTTTTTTAATCTTTAAAATAATATTTAATTTAATCAATATAACAATTAATTATTTTGTGTCTCTAAAATTGGTTTCTATTTAATGATTTTAGGTAGTATTCGAAGTATGTTATAACTTATTCAAACTTCCGTTTCTAAAGTTAATATTTTTAAAAATGTAATGATTATGACTAATTATTCAGTAAAATTACTACTTTTGAAGAAAATAAATGGTGAACATAACAAAAATTGTTATTTTTATTTATTTATTTATTGATATACACGTGTGTGTGAATACTATAGTGATGTACATCATATTTTAATTAATTTTTAAATATGTATTTTAATCTAAAATATCTTTTTTGTTTTCTGATATTTGTTAAATACTTTTATCTTTAGTAAGGAACAAATTTTATACGTAGAGAGAAAAGTTTAAAATAAATGAAGAATGAATATGTTATTTAAAAATATTATAAATAGAAAACTAAATAATTTATTTTTATTTCTTAGAACCAATAATATCTATGAAACTTATTATCTATATATTACTTCTCTTTAAAATTTTAGAAAAATTACTCATAATTTTATAGATTCGGCTTAACTTTCTTGAAAATAAACAAACTTAGGTTAAGACTACATAATCGTATTTTCTAGTAGAGTAAGTTTTTTTTTTCTTAGATCTTTGATTTTCTTCTTTGGTTTTGCAAGCGTTAGTGGTACTTGTATGTGTAATCTGATTAAAAAAGATGAATTTCAATTAATTTAGGTCTATAGTATTTGTTTTATAATCAGATTCCCTAAAGGTAAGTTAGGATTTCCCTAACTATTATGTGTTTTTTTAGGTATTTGATTTAAGCCAAGTCACAAGGAAAGGGTCACCAAAGTAGGAACCACAACTAGTTTTACTAACAAACTCATTTAAAAGCCCATACAAAGAATCTCATAACCCTTAGATCTCCTAAGGTTCGAACAACTCTGATACCATAATGTAACATTCCTATATTTTATCCATATATAATAAAATAAAAGCAAAACAAACATTTTCTGTTAGAATTATAGGGCTAAAACAAGAGGGGTTGAATTTTTTTTGAAAGATTTTCGCAAGTATTGAAGGTAGAGTGAAAGGCTATGAAGAATTAATCAATGAAAAATTTGTCCAGCCAAATACAAAACTGGTTTTAAGCTTGATGCAAAAAATCAACCGGTTGTTTTTACGAAATAGTCAATTGTTTTTATCAGCAGTTTATAAAAACATATTTAAAGCAATTTAAAGAGTGTAAGGATAGAAAGATTCACACAAAATGTTTATACTGGTTCACTCAACACCTGAGCTACATCCAGTCCTCAGAAACCACTGAGAATTCACTATGTAATCAACCCTAGATTACAAGCTACACACACACCAAAAGTGATGATCTTGAACCCCTCAAGAACACACCCCATTCCTTGGCAAAAACCACCCCAAGAATTTTGATCTTGATCCCCTCAAGAACACAAAACACTTCTTGGCAACACCAATTTAGAAATACAATTATTAAGAAGGAAGGGAGTAAATCACAAGATCAAAGATCAGAATACAAGACCCAATCCTATTCCACACACTTGAGATGATCCAAAATCTCTTTGAAAACTTGAAAATTGTTTTTGATTGATCTCTCTCACTTAGTTAAGGCATAGGAGCGTAAAACCACCTTTTTATCTTTCAATCAAATGGTTAAAATAGTTACAACAAAAGCCCAAAAGTTGTTGGAATCATTTAAAACAGAAAAACCACTTAACAAAATTTTGTTAAGGTTTTCAGCAAAAAAATTGGTTGATTTTCCGAAATAACCGATTGATTTTTGTTTGACAACAAAGGAAAAGACAAAGTTTTTCCAAATCATTTTAAAATCCACTAAGTGTCAAATAACCTATTGTTTCGAAATTTCAACCTGTTAAAATTTGTTTGACAACAAAGGCAAAGACAAAGCTTTTCCAAATCATTTTGAAACCCACTAAGTGTCAAACAACCTGTTGATTCGAAATTTCAACCTGTTGAAATTTCACTTCCTTTTAGAAAACTCATCTTTTCAAAATGTTAAAGATTCAATTGAGCTTGGATCATCTTAAGGAGTGAATTAACAAGTTTCAAACAACTAGACACACACACAAAACAATAACAAGGTCTTCAAGCTTTTCACTTGGATTTGGAGACATTAAAGCATCTTGTTCAACACTTTCTACTTAACATATGAATATACATATACAACTATCTCATAATTGTATCTGTATTGACCAGTCCCTGGGCATTGACTGACCACTGGTAATGTTGGTGCCACGTAAGCAGGTCCCACGAGCGGCGTGGGCCAGTATCTCGCAAAGCACGTGCGCTAAGGAGCTAAGAGTGGTCACTAGACAGTGTGGACAGATCGGACATCAGAAACCCAAACAGTAGAGATGGGCCACAAGAAATGGATCCCAGATAACACGCCAGTTATCAGTAAGGGAGAAGCCTAGATCATGAGGGCCCATGCGTGTAGAGTAGATGACGCATTCAGGCGTAACACAAAGTGTAGAGCCACTGGAAATATATGACATGTGAGGGTCACATTCAGGGGTGAGCTGCATGCATGGCACGTGAACAACTAGGACACTCCCAGAGGCGGGTGACCCCAGAGATCAGGTGCACGAGGAGGCACCCAGGTGGTCATCCTGTCAGAGGTTGCACTCAAGTTAGGGACCCCACGCGCTAGGTTATCCTAAGATTAAGGTAACAACAGTGTTGGGCCCGCCCATCAGAAATGCCCATTTCGGGTAGAGAGGAAACCCTAGTTTTAGTCTATAAATAGTAAGGTAACAAATTTGACAAGAGGCAATTCTCTTGCGCCGCTAAACACACACACAATAATAGTTACACAGTTTTTGGTGTTTCCTAGCCCTAGTACTGACTTGAGCGTCGGAGTGCAAACGGCCGCTAGGGTGCCCTTTGTATTTGTGTTTTCAGGTGTTCATCACATGAAAGGCACGTGCGAACACAAGGATTCTGGACGTTGGAGTGACGTAGGCGCACGAAGGCGAAGCGGGTCAACCGACAGGAACAATATCTAAAAAACAATATCCCTCTTCATAGGGATTTTAATATATACATAATTTTAAAAAAAAAACACAAACAAAGCACTCCAATTAAAACTATCACATCCTCCAACTGCTCACTTAGGAGCTCTATTACCTGCAATCTCATATGCTCTCGTGTACAACACGATCATCACAAATAAAGAAACAAACACAAACAAATAACAAGGTAAGCTAGTTATATAAAAAAATCTATATGATTTAAATTTCAAATTAATAAACATAACTCATCAAGTCTCATATAAAGTCACAAATCATCAAATGTCTATTAAAATTTATAATTTATCTTTCAGACTTCTACTGACTCACAACACATAGACACTTGACTCTACTTCCGGAAGACTCGTGTGTTGACTTAGACTCAGAGATATGCACTTGTCATACTATATAACTGTGAAATCCACACAGTTATGCGCATAATTAATCTCAATATCATCTCTCTCCTAGTAAGACAGTGTTAACTCATATAACAGGTCAAGTTAGCTATCTTTCAAACAACTTACCCATTCATATGAACCTCATTCGACTCTTACCACCTGAATAACTTCATCTATTTGATTCCATTATCTCAAAAGAGTCAGGATATCTCCTTCTAGATGAATCCCTAGTCAATGCACATCCTAAATAATCTTAACACGATATTTTCTTTCCTGAAAATACTATGTCTTGATTAAAGATTCATATTCCAAATCTCACAATATCCAACATCAAACAATTAAATCATAGCAAAGTTTAGAATTTCCAAAACACACAACAATGCATTTACTAATCATATAAATGTCTAATTAAAGATATTTTCAATTAAATATACATGAAATAAAAGTCTACATAATTTCTATGTAAAGTTATATGAAATTAAATAAACCAACCTTTCAAAAGAAAAAAAAAATAAGAATTTTAGTTTTTTTTAGAGATTCTAGCTTGAGCGAGAATGGGTCTCGCTCAAGCGAAAATTCTCTTGCTTGAGCGATAATCAAGCCGAGAGCACCCAGAATTTCATCCCAGGTCTCGCTTGAGCGAGAATCAAGCCGAGAGCACCTCATTTTCATTTTATTCTTGCTTGAGCGAGGATTATCTCGCCTAAGCGAAAAATTCTGCCTAAACCTATTATGCTTGTTAAATTCTAAACCAACATTCCATTCAATTTATAAATTTATAAATCTACAAATATATATGATTTTTAAATTAAAATCACTATTGTAGTTTTGAAAAGTTTGCGAAAACCCCTTTAAACAATTCACCCCCCTCTAGTTTAAAGCCATCTTTTCTAACACTGAGGAATAAATGTTTAAAGGTAAAAGAAAATCTTGTCTTAGTTAAATTATAAATCAAACTTAGTTTGTATGATTACGTATGTTGCTCAAGTGATAAGATGTTCAATTATAAATCAAACTTAGTTTGTATGATTCTCAAGTGATTAAATGACTACTTGAGAACTTTGACATTTATTGTGATGACAAAACACCATAATTCAAGCATCCATAAGGTTGCTCAATGATATAACTCTTCATTCGAGCCATAACTTATAGTTTGAGCAATTCCTCCAAGAGATTGAGTACTCAAACGCTATTGGACTCTTAAATGAGGGATAAGTCAAATAAATTCTATATCCTTTTTTACTAAAGTCACCTAAGAGCAAAACTCAAGTAAAATAAGTCATACAAATTCTCCATCCTATAATAGTTTAATTCTCATACCCCATGAGATTCACTTACACAACCAAATATACCATTCAAGCGATATTCCACAATTTGAGCAAGAGAGTTGGTAACTTTTCCATTTTCAAGTGAAAAGTGATGTTAATGTTGTGCTCATGCAACATTTCTCTATTTTAATAGTTTATGATTATTAATTAAATAAACATTTTTATTAATATTTTTACATGATTGATATGAAAATGATGAAATGAAATAAGTATAAATTGAGATTAATGTGAATGATTTGAATGTTATGAGAATATATTGGCAATGTGTATTTTTTGAATTATGAAATATAATAGTTTTCCTAATAATTTAAATCAAATAGATTAAATAGTAAAAAAAAATGAAAGGAGCTTTTTCATTAGACTTTGTAAAGTTAATGCAATCTACATTAAATTTCTATTTTTTAGTACAGTGTTAATCAAATTATAATTTCTTGAATCTTTAGACTCTGTTTGTTTTTGGGAGTAGAAAAGCGTGCATAACAAAAGTTGAAAAATCAAAACAATTTTTTTTAAAAAACACAGAAATCGAGAATATTTTTCCATTCAAAACTTTCTTTCAAATGTGCGAAGAAAGTTATATATATATATGTATATATAATTAATATTAATTTACTTTTTTACCTATTTATTTTTAACTCAAAGTATTACTATTTTTATTTAATACAGAATTACAATTTTGTACCGACTAGTCCTCGGTTATCGACGCCAGTGAAATACCTTAGACAACGACGCCAGAGAAAGATATCAAACATCGGACATCGGTGTCTGATAGTAATGGTGGGCCACGTAAGGTGGGCCCTAGAAATCATATCAGTTACTAGTTAAACACCCAGATATAAGAGAAAGGCCTAAGTCACGAGGGATCCATGTGTGTGGGGTGTATAGCGCATTCAGTCGCGGCACAAGGAAGTAGCCCTTGGAAGCGCTAAGGTCCGTTAGGGTTAGGGTTTCCAAGGGTAGACTGCATGCATGACACATGAATACTTAGGGCACCCATAGAACAAATGGCCCCACAACATTGGTGCATGAGTTGGTACGTTGGTGGCCATTTTGTTAGTCATTGCACTCCAGTAAAGGGATGTCTTATGTGTTAGATTACGCTAAGATTGTGTAATAGCGGCGCAAGGACGTTCTCCCAGGAACCCTAGATATGGGTAAGAAAACATAAGTAAACCCTAGCTACAACCTATATAAAGGGTGGTAAGAACCCTAGCAAGGTACGCCGTTTCTAAGACTGAAACTAGTTCATTCACTTATTGTTTCTTTGTCCCAGTACTGACTTGAGCGTCGGAGTGCAAACGGCCGCCAAAGCGCCCTTTTGTCTTTGCAGGTGAGAAGTCCTTTAACCCAAGGAAGTTCGATTCTCAGGTGGAGACATGCGGCCCAGAGACTGTCGTTCGAGTCAACCGACGAGAACAAATTTAAATATAAAAAATATAATTAAAATTAAATAATTATTATAAAATAACATAATTAATCATATTATATATAATAAATTATAAATATAAAAAAATAATAAGGAAATAAATTTATATAATAATTATATTTGTTACAAAAGAGATAAAAATAATAATATTATTTAATATAAAAATAAGCTTTATCAAATATTTTAATTAAAAATAATTATAATTTATAAATAAATAAATAAAATTAATTTTGTAACAAATTTTAAATATAAGGATAAATTTATAAGCTTGCATTTTTATCAATTAAAAAAAAATTCAATCACATCCATCATATCACTTACAAATTTTTATAAATTTTTCTTATATTTTTTATTCAATTTATCTTAATTCAAACACTCTAACTTTCTTTAAACTTTTCATTCAAATCATCTAAATTCCTATAGTTCATTTTCATTTCTTATTCCAAACAAAAACATATTAATGAAAGAATTAATGTAATAATATAAACTTAGGACCTTTGTTGATATGTGATAGATGTTGACGTGATAGATGGATTTATTGATATTATGACAGAGATAATGATGGTTATGCAAGTGTGTAACAATATTATAGAATGAAATTGAATATGTCAAATCATATATATATATATATATATATATATGTTGTTCTAACTTAATTTACCTTAATTTATTATTTTTATTATGTTACAATCATATTAGAAAGAGAAATAAAATTGCAGATATAGAAAATCGTACTGAACAATTTAAAATATGGGAATATATGTTTTATTTTGAACATATATCACCTTGTATACATTATTACATGTTGTAAAATCTAATATATTTGAGATAACATAATAAATAGGTATGATTAGTATAATTATATGAAATTCTTTGGGTTCTTTCACTTCTTACCATATGATCCTCTCGCGCAATTTTCGTTTTGAGTTCACTTCATCATCGTTTTCAATCCTTGAATGAAATTAAAAGTTAAAAATTTATATTTAAAAAATGTTTTAACCATTTCAAATGTAATATCTCACTCTCTCTGGGAAGTTTCTCATGTATGTAAGACCACACTACCTTTTTAATGACAAAAAATTAAATAAATAATAAATATAAAACTCGTTTCAATGTAATTAAGTTAATAAAGATAATATTCACATATAAAAGAACTACTATCAATATTTCTAATTTTTTAACCAACTTGATCAAAAAATTAATGACATAATTTTTATGTAATTAAAATTATAATAAATATATAAATAAATTCGTAATATATATATATATTAATATTGTAGGTTATGATCTTTATTTTATATAACTAAATTTTATAATAAGTAAATAAATACGTGTATACATATAAATATGGTTTAGATTCATGAAAAATACTCTATATTAAAATAAAAATCATTTTTAATTAGTGAAAATTATTAAAATTCAATTTAAAATTAAAAATGAATAGATGAATTGAAAAAAAAAAACTTAGTAGCTAAGAAAACCTAGAACATAAGTAAAGATAAAAAGTAGGTTAAAATGATTAATAAAAATATTTTTTGAGATAATTGTTAGAATTTAATAGCTAGAGTGTCAATTTTTTAAAAATTTCAGTGTATAAACCTTCACATTTTTAATTATACAGAAATCCATTTTTACAATTTTAATAAAGTTATTGTAAACTTTGATTTCTGATTTGAAAATGGCGTAAATTGCTTTATATTATAAGTGCAATGCCTATTTTTTTTATTCTAATTGTGAAGTTAAAATTGATAATATATTGTTAATTTCACTGATATATTTAAAATGAGTTACTACAAATTTTAGTTGCATATAGTAAATGTATTCTTAGTATACACAATCTAAAATACATAATAATAATAATAATAATAATAATAATAATAATAATAATAATAATAAATAATAATAATAATAATAATAATAATAATATTAATAAGAAGAAGAAGCCTGTGAGGAAGAGAATGATGGCCATTACATTCTTTAGATACCAATTTTTAAGTTTTAACCTCATTAGTGCAAATTCGTCCTTCTTAGGCACCACAAATCATAAGAAACTAGAGATAAAAAAAACTAATAATAGAAGGTACTTAAAAAATAATTATTTAATAAGTATTAAATTTAAATAATTTTTATTAAATAATTTTTTTGTGAATTTAAAATTTATTTGAATTTGAACAAAATTTCACTGTGACCAGGATCAGCATATACTATTCTGTGTAACAGTATGATCCTCTCTTTACCTATTTTTCATCTCTTTCTTCCTTCTTTCCTCAACCACAACCATGTGCAATGTTTCACAACTTTGTTTTTTCCCATGAAAAAGTGTCCCTATTTAAAATGCATACGTAAGTAACTTTACCATTTGTCACAAACATGTGTTCAATGAAGTACACTGTAACACTGTCTTATTCTCATGTTCATTGCATTCAACACTGCTAGACATCTTTCCTTTCCTTTCATTATTGCACGGATTCCTTTCTCTTGTTTTTCATTTTTGTTTGCGTTAAGTGTTTCTTAAATTAACCTCAGATGAGTTAAGCAAAAGAAAAAGGCACAGATTTCACATAACTTTTTAAATCTTTTTTTTTTCATGAATACGTTGAGTACAAGAGATAAATTACCTAAAAGAAAAGATCACACAATGAAGGAAATACAAAAGAAAGTGCTTAATACTAAAGGGTATATACCAAAGGCTCTTGTCTTGAAAGAACCTTCAATCTGCATAGGATCAAAGAAAAGCTTGCAATAAAACTACAAGCACTTGAAATTATTATGATTGCTGCAGTATCAACTCATTTTGCTTCCAATTATCATGCTTTTGAAACATTGAGAGGATATTGGGTAACTCAAATAGTGGGGTTGCTCCTGAATGATCCAAGAGCCTTAGCAGCACCTGCTCTCAAGATGAATTGGTGGTAGAAGGCTGCAATGGCTGCTCCAATGAATGGTCCAACCCAAAAGATCCACTGAACAAA
>Ga0123342_1005712_pt1 | contig 17808 bp, 10 predicted proteins | sample Turbeawhitnodule_FD_89960 | JGI IMG/M metagenome (GOLD analysis project Ga0123342, IMG submission 89960) | Root nodule microbial communities of legume samples collected from Mexico - Turtle bean Mexico white nodule | ecosystem: Host-associated > Plants > Roots > Nodule | place: Mexico: Nepantla...
AAAAAAATATATAAATATATATATATATATATATATATATATATATATATATATATATATATATATATATATATATATATATATATATATATATATATATATATATATATTCACAATGACCTTTTTAAGATATCTTTCTATTAGTGATATTTTTGAAATAAAATAATCAAACCATTTCACACTTTGAATTACCAAAGGATGGTGTGTGTAACTCAAGGTGTCAATCTCCAAGGTTCTGGGTTTAACATGCCAAAAATTAGTTGTAAACTTTAGAAAGCAAATAATATATTACTACTTAAAAATCATTAAGTAAAAACCTAATTTTAAAGATAAAAAATAATTAATTATTATATTAACTAAATTAAATATTAGATTAAAGATTAAAAAATTATAAATTTTGATAGTTAATTAGATATTAATTTAAAAGTTATTTATAAATAAAAATTACACTATAAGAAAATCATGAAATACAAACTAATTTTTAGTGACAAAAAATAATTAGTTGCTATAGTGATTAAATTAGATACCATTTTAAAGATTAAAATTTTTTTGGTTTATAAATTAGTTTCTATTATGGTTAAATGGTTTCTAAAATAAATTGGTATCTAATTTGCAACCAATGTTTTTGCTACCAAATTTAGAAACTAAATAACAATAATAGAAACTAATTTTTTTTTTCTAAAATAGTTTCTAATTTAGTTATTATAGCAACTATTTTTTTTAAAAAAATTGGTTTCTATTTCATGTTTTTCTTGTAGTGTTAGTTTAAATATTAATAACTTTTTTAGTTTTTAAAATAATATTTAATTTAATAAATATAATAATTAATTTTTTATTTTTTAAAAATTAACTTTTTAATGATTTTTTTATTTTATTTTTAGTATATAGGAGTGGTTCGTGTTTCATTTTCAACTTCTTTATTTTGCAATTGAAATATAACTATAGTTTTCTCATCTTCAATCTCATTCGCAATTAATATGGTAGTTCCAAATGTTAATGCTCTCCTTGATACAAAAAGGATTTTAAGCAAAGGAACAAAATTAGTTGGAAATGCAAGATTGGAAAAATAAAAATTGTGCTCTTTAACGTCTTCTTAATAAATAAAATACCATCTGTAAAGTATATTAGAGATCTATTAAAGTCATTAAATAATTATTATACCTTTTTAAGTCTTGGCTAATATTTGCTTTAATTTAATATATGATACTTGACAGATTTCCCATCTGCCATTTTAATGCTGCCATTTATGGTTGCTTACTAACAGTGGCCCATATCATTGACTTTGTTGTTGACCTTTAACAATAAATCCAAGTTGGTATCATATTAATTAAGAAGATTATATTTTGAAAAAATGAATCGCAGTGGGGCTATTTTTTCTTCAATGTCACCAATTCTAGGTGGAACAGGCAATCAATTAAGTTCAACAAAAATATGCTAAACAAGTTTTTGTTAAACTAAATAAGAAAAAGAGCATCAATAAATATGTATTAAAAAATAATTAACAAATTGTATCTCTAAAACAATTGACACAATTATACACATGTCTATAACAATGTTTTTGTGTCCTAGGTATTTTCTGGTGACGAATGCAATAGCATGCACGTACGCAGCTTTGTCTCTAGTTCTTGCCCTAGTAAACAGAGGTAAAAGCAAAGGGTTGTGGACAGTGATAACTGTTCTGGACGCATTCATGGTGGCTTTGCTCTTTTCCGGCAATGGCGCGGCGGCGGCAGTGGGTGTCCTTGGCTACAAAGGAAACTCTCATGTCAATTGGAAAAGAGTGTGCAATGTTTTTGAGAAATTTTGTGATCAAATGGCTGCTTCAATTGGTGTGTCGTTGATTGGATCATTGGCATTCCTCTTGCTTGTGATTATTCCTGTGCTGAGACTTCATCCAAGAACTTAGAACTTCCTCAGTTAATAATTAAACCAAGTGTTATTTATTATCTTAATTAATGTTTATCAGGACATACATATTAAGTTTATTAGTGTGGAAATAATATCAATTCCTGAGTCCTTGGTCTATTATGTACGAGACACTTCTTTTATCAACCAATTAATGTTCTAGTTGCTCCAAATTTATTCTTTTAATTACCGTTCTACCTTTTTTCAGATTTAATTACACATGCACAACTTCATACCTACATGAAAATGTCTTGATACAACTTATTTCTCAAACATGTTAATAATTAATATTTATTTTCTAAGCAAAATATTTCTCTAAATTAAGACGCAAAGAAAACATTAATGTCAGATTGGGATTAGATTGAAATTTGTGACCCTTATCTCACTAGATGATTCTAGCAAATTCTTCCTACATGTTCATACATTTCTCTTTCCTCCTTCATATTAATTATGAAAAAAATCAATTTTAACCTTTAAAAAAAATAAAAAATTAAATGAAACATATTTTCACATTTTAAATAATTTTGGTTGCACCCTCCACACTTTTATATATCTCTTTTTTCAATCCTATATCTCCTTTCGAGCTGAAACACTTTCATTCTTTTATAGTCCCAACATTTGTAAGAACAATTCACTTTCATTCTTTTATAGTCCCAACATTTGTAAGAACAATTTCATTATTTGATTGCGTGTGAAAGGGTAACGAAAAGATTCATTGTATTCAACATCTTCCACTGTGAAAATATTTATTTTTTAATTTTGTACTCAATTTTGGACATCTCTAATTTTTTTTTGGGTTTTGTAGCTTCCAGAAAAATAAAATAAAAAAACAAATGAAAACACCATCACAACCAATAAAAATACAACACAACTTATTTCAATCACAAAAGTTTACCACTTACAAACAACCACCATCATTTGAAAATGAAAAAAAAATGTACCCCATTCTTCATCATACTCTTAAGTGTATTGTTGAAATTTTAAAAAAAATATGAATGTGCATAGTAAGATATGGAGGTGTAGGAAGAATTTGCCTGGTTTTGTGGTTGGGTGAGGACCTGGATCACTCAAATAATGGACTTCACAGGCCCAAAGTGGATCATAGGAAGTCACACACTAAGCCCAATTGAATTCAGACTATATACAGAAAGAGAAAGAAATAATATAAATGTAACAAGTGATATAAATATAGAATAAGAAAATCAAGGAGTGTTATAATGAGGTATTTACATTGTAGTCAGTATCCATACTGTATAAGTGAGAAATTTCAAAGGGGCACATTAATTGCATTTTTAGGACAAAAAACAAGCAAATTCATCCCAATTTTAAGGGAATGATTATGAACAAAAGTCAAATATATTTTTTTTTTCAAACAAAGCAAGAACGAAGTTAAATATTCTAGTTCAACTTTCAAAAAAGTTACAATTTGAACCTCGTTGAGATTGTTCAAAATTTTCCTTTTACTTAATGTTTAGAGGAATTCTCAAACGATAGAGAAAAAAATAGTGCAATACTTCTTTAAGGCCAGAGAAGTGTGTTATTAAGAAAAGTTAGGTGTCAAGCTCACAATAATTTACAAATGATTAAAATTGCTTGATGGAAGAGACAATGAGGGAGAGATCATGAATAAAAAAAATTCTCATATCATACAATACTACAAACAAGGAATAGGAAGTCAAACTTTTTAAGGACAATTGAGGACATGAAAATGGATTCATCACATTCATAAACATGATTGAAATTCATTATTTGAAGAGAATAAAAAAAGAGGAAGCAAATGAGTACTAAATCATGACTGTTTGTGAAGTTCATATATGGTACAAAAGTGGTAACACCAAACAGGTAACAAAGGATAATGAAAATATAAGAAATAATCATCTTCTTCTCTTTTCACTTTTATTGTTCATCACTTTGTGGGGTCCAACCAACCTCTGCACACCAATAAGTCTGTTATTTTAGCCTCTCTCTGTGCTTCTTTTTCCCACTTATACGGTTACTCTGTATCATCATGATATGGGAAGGTGTCACAATCACACATGCCCACGGGAATCTAATCAATTACCACTACCTATTTTCCTACCAAATGTTACCATTTCTGTTACCAACTACACTGTAGCTCTACACAAATTCTATCACTTTCCTCATTTTTTACTTCAATTCACAAAAATTCCTTCGGAATAGCCACAGAAAAAGACTATAAACAATACTCTACAAGTTAGATAAGGGTGAAAATATATAAAATCAAAGCCTTTTTTCTTTGCTGCAAGAATGTCCTAGCAGATCAATTCAAATCAAACCAATCATTAACCCAAACCACCCCATTTTTTGTTTTGTCAATTTCAGTAGAGGAATATACAAAACAAAAGTGGTGGGGTGGGTATAAAAACATTATAGGAATGAGTGAGGGAGAAGGGAGATAATTAAATAAAGTAGGAAGTATATTATTGAGCAAGATGCAAGGTGACACTACAGAAAAGGAAACTGAAGAAACTCACTCTACCATGCCACCCCTCTCTCAAATCCCACCTTCTTCTTTTCTTCACCCTTCAACCATTGCTGAAAACACTGCTAACACCACCTCCAGAAAGCGTGTTAAGAGAATAATGGGTCAGACCAATTGCCAGAGCCTTAACATTGAACGTGAAAGAAGGTCCAAGATGACTCAAATGTTCACTCAGCTTCAAACCTCCGTCCCTGGTCTCTTACCTCAGGTTCAACAATCATCATCCAACATTTTCATGTCTTCTCAATAATTAATGCTACACATTACTTTCATGGTTTTTTTTAGACTTTTGGTTACATGGGTTTTGCACATTGTGTCCACATTTGATATTTTTAACTCCACCCCTTTATTTTAATGTTACTAAGTTTTGTGAATGACCCTTTTCTTTGTCATGGGGGAATCGTAGGCTACAAGAGAAGTGATAATAAACGAGACAATTGGGTACATAAAAGAGCTTGAGAAGAAGAAGCAGAGACTGGAGGAGTTGAAGGAGACTATGAAAGGAGTAGAAGAGTCCGCGGTTGAATGTGGTAACAGCAACAGAAATTGTTCAATCATGGTTACTGTTTCTGCTAATGTTGCATTCTTTGGTATTCAATGGGTGCCTCGACCAGGTTTGGTGACACAAATTTTAAAGGTGTTTTGCAATCACCAAGCAGATATTTTGGCTGCAAATGTGTCTGTTAATAATGGGAAATTGATTTTGGCAATCACAGCTTTGGTGCAAAATAATGGAAAGTGTGTGGTTGAAAATATTAAAAGAGAAATTATGGGTTTGTAGGATCAAAACTATTGCGTTAGATTACATGGTGTTTGATTTTGGTACCATATCACAGAAGAAGCTAACCTGATATAGATCATGATTAGTGTGATTGTGATGAACATCACCAGCAAAATAATTACTATGGTTCACTGTGTTCAATTGGTTTTTTACTTCTTATTTTCTTATTCTTGGTGAAGAAATTGGAAACCAATTCAAGTTACTTTTGTCCTAAGAAGAAGAAAGGCATCATGGTGTTAGATATAGAAGAAAGGTGTTTTATTGTCTCAAAGCATTGCAAATCATGGGATGGACCCACAGACATATAATATGCTTTGTTCTGTGTTATCTTTCTTCCTTCTATTGTGCAGCATTACAAATTTGTAGCACAAAATGAAGCACTTACTGCGCAACATTTGTTCTGGGACTTCAAACAGAACAACTTTTGCCATTTCAGGACAACTAGTAGGTTTTATGAGGTTTTTACATGGGAAATGACAAAAAATAAATCCATTTAAAAAAAGTTTAAATATGAATGATTTTATTATTATTTGAAAATATTTTGTGTACAACTAAACACTGATAACAAAAATTGTCTGTTTTAGAAAAAAAAAAAAAGTGATGTGTAAATAAAAACTAAAATTAGATAAAATACAACAGTTATCTAAAATTTTGCGTTTCAAAGTTATTGCAATTTTAGTTCTTAAAATTGCTAAATTAACTTAAGATTTAAGTTTTCAGTGAAATATTGGTATTACTGTATTACAGTTAATTATTCAATATACAAACAAGATCATTATTAAAAATAGAATCTATCTTACACTATGCATTATTCTAAATAGATAAAACTTTAAGCATGTTGTGGAAGAAAACAAAGTATATGTAATAGAGGAATACAAATTTAAATTTATTATTTCTGACACACGTGAATAGAAAATTTCAAAATAACAATCATAATTAATAAAAAAATTTAAATTTAGATTAAAAAAGCAATAACATTTATACTGATATTTACTGTGCTTTTTTTCCAGAGACTACAAAGTAATTTTGTTGATTTTTATTTTATTTTATAATACTATCTTGAGCTATCTATGAATAGCTTTTGACACATGTGGACACAAAATTTACAACAGAATTTAAACAGATATTCATATCTGTCACAAAAATTATTAAATTTTTCTGAAGAATTAAGTAAAGAAGGCTAGGGTTTATATTTTTTTTCAAAGTCCATTAAATCTGACAAGTAATATAATAATACAATATTTATAGAAATTAATAACGATGATGACTTTTTTTTTACGTAGTGTTTCTGTCTACTTTTTTTTAATCTTTTTTATTGTTTCCATGTTCATCTTCTTTAATTATATCTTTTTTCGTGATGAAGAAAAACTATCCATAACGAGCTGTCATAGTGAAAGTTCAAAAGTAATACTTACAGGGTGTATATGTTATTACTAGTTATATATTATAATTGTTATAATCTATAATATTAATAAACGATTTTTTTTCTTTTTAACCGTACACAATTCTTACAATTATCCTTTAAACAACTGTTTTTAAAATTTAAATAACTATTCATAAAAAAATTACCTACATTATAAAAAAAATATCTATAATAAAATCATACAATTTTTTTTGTATAAATTTCTTTCAAAATTTAATTATATATTTTATTTCAAAATTTAATTATATATTTTATTTCAAGAATTATTATTATTGTTACTATTGCGTATATATCTGCATTTGTACTTATATGTAAGTCTTGGAAGACACATGAGAAGACACATAAATTTTCTGATATTTTATGATCGAAAACATAACCAACCTAGTAGTTATATATGATAAATTTATAAATGTCATGAAAAATTATAACATATATTTACATACACATGTTCTAAATAGCAAAACACTAATTTGCTATGTCATAATTTTGCATTAATAAATTCTTCTTTAAGTGGAAGATTAAATAAAGATGGTATTCTGGATGTCTTTTAACTTTCCTATCTTTCAAAGGGAGTAAGATTGTTGTTAATGGGTGTATTTATTACATTATAACAATAATTGAGTATATTTATATTACTTAGAAAACATAATTTACCTTTGAAAGAAACTTCCTAATTTTATATAAAAATTGAATAAATAATAAAGACTTCATAAATGTTTCTTAGAAAACAATTTATTGTGAAACTAAGTTTTTTTATTATGGTAAAAAACAAATCATAGGGACAAACGATATTCAATATTGAAATTTACCTTTCACGTCATGTCTTTAGTCATGATCAATTATATATTGCATAGTCAAGAAGTGTTTCTCAACTTCAACAAAACATTATTATTAAAGAATGACACTTTGAAGAAGAAAATGGAAATTTTACCCAAAATATTGTTTAAAGAGAATTTTTGTTAAAATAAGAAAGAAGTGTTGTTAAAATAAGGGATTGTCCTTTTTATTTATGTGTGTCACATAAACATAAGTATATCTTAATATTTTACTTAATTAAACATAATTTTAATAAACACTTTTTTATATATTAAAGATAAAGTAAAATACAATGAGTTCTTACAATTTAATGAAGATATCAATACAAAACATTTAGACATTTGGCTACACAAACAACAAACAAGTAATTGTCAATATATGTATATTACAATTTATTGATAATATACCATCTTTAGTATGAAATTAAATTTGTAAAATAATGAAACATCATTTGCAAATTTATTTAATTGGGTGGACACCATGATAACAACAAATAAAATCAACTATCAAATTTGCTAAGAAGATAACTACTCTTTCAAAATTGAACAGGTAATATATATATATATATATATATATATATATATATATATATTTATATATATATATATATATTATTCAAATTTTGTATATAATAATTCATTTATTTTAATCATTCTTCTTCTATTAATAGGATAAAAGAGGATCTCATGGACTTTGTAGTTGTCATGATAACCTTCATACAAAACAAAATATCTACATTTATGAGATTGTTATTATTTATTCAATTATAAATTATATATAGTAATGTGTCATAAATACATTACATTAATTTCTTTTTATGTAGTTTTTTACAACTCAATAAATTATAGATGACGTGTTCTATCTAAGTAATATAAATTTACTCAATAATTTAATAAATATATCTTTTAACAATAATTTAACTTCTTTTAAATATCACGAAAGTTGAAATATATCATAAATATCAATATCTATTTGGTCACCCACTTAAATAAGTATTTATTTATTACTGTAAAATATAAATTTGGTAATTAGTATTTTCTTCTTTCAAACATATGTATATATTAATATGTTATAATTAGATGTTTCGATCGCAATATATTAATATGTATACTTAAAAAAAATTATATGTCCTCGAAACTTACATATAAATACAAATACAATGAAAAAAAAATGTGGATAACAATTTTTTCCGATAACAATAATAATAATAATATTTTTAAAGAAAAAGAGGACCACGTAGTAATTCATAATTGATGATTAGTTTTTTTAACTTTTTTTTGTGTAAACATTCTTTTTTTTAATTCTTTGTATCTTTATCTTTATTAACCAACCTTTTATTTATATGATTAAAAAACATACCATAGTGAGATGAAAGATGGAAAATATTTTTATTGTATAATTATAATACTAATAGAAAGTAAATTACATCTATAACTATTTTTTGTGTATACATTTTATTACGATTTTACTTTATATTATGGTAATTATATTTCACTGTAATAATAGTTATATTACTTTTTTTATTTATATTCATTGTTCTTATTATTATAAAGAAATGTAAGCATTTCGTTTGTAATTTACGAGTAAATGAATATTAGTATATTACTATTTTTTTCTCGTTTGTTGTTTTATTAATTTTTTTAATAACTGCATTTTCAAGATCGTGTTACAATCATAATTAAAGAATAATATTTTAAAACTGAATAAACCAAAAAGTATAATAAAGAAAAAAAAACCTATATAATAATAATAATAGAAAGCAGTAATAACCCAACAATCATATATACAGAATAACAAGAGGAATAACTCAGAAGAATAATGGGAATAACTCAAAAGTTGGTTGTAGAAAGCAAAAACTCTTTAACAACAGACAAAAAATTACTTAAATATAGAAAAATGTTTAAAATTGGAAGACAGAACTCATTGTTGATGTTAAGTACAAATGACAGTAAAAATAAATATTACAAATTTAGATCAAATTAATTCATAAAAACAATATTTATACATATAAATAAAAGACCATACAAAATCCACATAAATTCAACCACCAAAAAATAATCCATAAAAAGTGGCATGATTTTAAATATAAAATAATTTTAGTGTTTTAAAATATGAATTAAATATGAGCAGACTTCACTTTCTTTCAAAAAAAATTCTAGTAATTTGGATTGAATGCTGTAAAATTTATTGGAACATCACAACTTTGTTTACAAAAAAAAAAAACTTTTGAACCAATTGCATACACCCCTATATAATTTTCTTTTCTTTCTCGTCAGGAATTATTTAACCCAAATTATCAACCAAATGAAATGTGAATACAAGTTCGAGGCCAACCAAAGCAATTGCTTGCCGTTCATCCAGTAGAGTACACATGCCAGATTATTTTTGTTTCAACATAATCTTCCGAAAATTTCGGTTTTCAAACACTGACTAAATCCCATAGTATGCTACCAAAAACTTAAGTACTTGGAGACATAAAATAAGAAATGGTAAGAATGGAAGCAAAGTAATAATTTTAATTTAGTAATCAACATTAGCTATGATCGCAGACTCCTTATCTATATCCTGGCTAAGGAAGCATCGTCGTAAGGAGTTACTCCGCAAATAAGCACATTCTGAAATACAATGTAATCAAATTCTGAACTCAATGCTATTGTGGAATACCTTCCTTCCTGTTTAGGTCTTCCAAACTTACATTTGCCTCAAGACCCATGCTCAGCAACTCACTAACCATGATAGGGATATCAGATTTCAAAGAGGCTGCTAATGCCTGTCAGAAAAGCCAACAAAAGCATAAAACAAATGTAAGAGTTATAGCACCAAAAATGAACCAAAATGTCAACAATAGCTTTTTGGTATACCTTTCTGTCCTCATCTTTTTGGTGCTTAATAACTTCTAAAGGCCACTCGGATACAAGCTTCTGAAGTTCACCCTTGATGCCTGACTTTTTTGTATCAGACAAGGTCTAGTAATAGGTGAGTCAAAAGAAGGAAGAATTATTTATTTTATACAGAACAAAGCAAAGACAAATATGAACGTCCATTCAGTATGCTAACAGTCATTCTAATCAATAATACAACGTCATCAAAACAAACAGAACATAGGTGAACTGTGAAGGATTAACGTCAGAACAGTAATCTAGTGGCTCACATCCAGATCATACCTACTCAATTCAATCATAAAGTTAATCATCAACAATATTGAATTCTTATATCACACAAAAATCAAGCAACAAAAAACATTTATCAAATATAATCGGATATAGTTCCTTCACTTCCATGTTATTGGAACTAATTTGATTCTAAAGTTCCTTTCTGAAAAGCTATAATTTTAGGAACAATTTAATACATGTACTTGTCTGAACTGATTTTTACTTCAATCCATGTTTTCAGGGAAATATCTTTACAATTTTCTCCCATTCTCTAATTTCCAATTGTAGAGGCTTTTCCTAGTTCACTCTTTGGCAAAGAAAGTTATGTCAAAGGTACGTGTACAATACAATAACATAAAGTCCATACCTGATTTAGAACTTGAATGACAGCAACTGCATCACTGGGTTTACGTTCCAACAGAAGACCCTGTAGAAGTATAAATAAACAGACTTACACAGATAAATCAAAACATGCCAAAAAATATAAAATAAATATGAAGCCTGATTTCAAGATTAGACTATTTTTAACTAATTTTAAGACTAAAAATAGACTAATTTTAAGACTAATAAATCAAAACATGCCAAAAATACAAAATAAACTTTGTGCAATATGGTATGCTTTTGCAGAGCACAATATCTACCGATCATATATCATTGAGATTTTGTGTGATACGATAACTCATGTATAGCATATAAACAATGGTGTAGATAGATTTGCTACCTTGGCACAAGAAAACCCAGTTGCCAAAGTGTGCTGCTTCATTGTATCAGATCTCAAATTTTCTATTTTCCACAATGATTTGGTGTCCCCTTCAAAGTAAATGAAATAAATAAATGACTGAATTGGTATAAGCAGAAATGATTTTAGAAAGCTCAATATATATTGAAATATCACAATACTACTTTACGCACTTGAAGAGGTTATTAATATTAAAGGGACCCACAAGTATTGAAAAACAGTCGAGAGAAAATAATTTTTCCTTTGCATGATTGTATTTGGGACTATTTTTCCTTAGCATGATTGCTAAATCAGTGAAGATGATATTCTATTTGGGACCATTCTAAAAGTCCCAATGCCTCCAAGAAGACCCAAGCATATAAACATAATCAGTTGACTATTATCGCTCAAAGCTCAAATAAGAAGAGTTTATCATGTAGACCAAATCTACTATGGATATTCTTTACGGTGCTTATACATTGGTCTGATTATATTGGTTCTGTAAACAATCACAATAACAGACAACATCATTATATTGAAATACTACCTTGATTATTACTAAACAATCTACCACATTTACATAACTAAACCTAACTTCCAACTACAGAAGATAACATTATCAGACCAAAATGTAAGCTATGAAAAAAAGTGGAAGAATTGAAATCATTTGACTAAAACTATGGTGTATTCCAGGCCCGTTAAAGAAAGCACCTGCCTTCTATTCCACCAAATAACAACAAAAAACAGTTTTTATTTTCTAATACCAAAATCCCACTAGGCCACTTGTGCTAACTAGGGTGCGTATTTGAAGAAAAATTGTGCAACACCAGTTCAAGTGCAACAGCCTTCCCGTAAATAAAAATACTAATGGCAGAGCTAGCTTGTAACATTGATTTCTCATTTGATGAAATAGCATTCACAACCTAGTCTATGTAGTCTATCTTTTGGGCTTCTTTCAAATATTTTAGGACTAAGAAACAACAGCTTTGACACCATAGGAGAATATGAAAGCTAAGAAAGAAAAATTAAAAACCAGTAGAAACTAGCCAATTTATAAATCTCCAAAAATTTGTAGATTTCCTAACAACTGTTGAATAAAGAAATCCACTTTGACAAACTGCTATTAAATTAAAGCTAATAAAAACTCATAAAATTGGGATATCAAGAAAAATATGAAATAAAAAATAAAATTCAAAACATGCATACCTCTTTTGGCAGCAAATTGCATCCATGTCTCAAGTGAGGTTTGTCGTAGTTTTACACCAGCCTTCACAAACCTTTCTGCATACTTACTAATCAACACCCAGTCATCTGTATTGTAACAAATGCTGCAAATGATCAACCCAGGTAACAGGTTAGAGGCATATGCAAACGAGAATGAAAGCATCATAACAAGAAGGTTCAACTCAAAGGAGGATAATACAAATTTCTTACTTATAAGTTATATCCTTTAATGTCATATCACAATACTAAAGACAACCTTTATAGGTGTGAAAAGAAGCTAAGTTCTCCCTTCTTGTCCTGATTTGCTTCCCTTTTTGCTTCAAAGAAAGGTTTTGGGTACCAAATACTAGTTATAATGCACCCTGCCTTCTTGTTGTTGGAAATTTATACAAAAACCAACTGTATTTTCAGACTTGTGGCCTCTCACACGTGAATAGGCACTAATTGCTTTCATACAACCCATATTCATATTTTAACAACTCCACCGCAAAAACAAAATTGAGAAATTTTTTTAAGAACTTCAATATACCTGAAAACTATATCTGCTGTCCCTGGTTGCAATGGTAAATCGTTCTTCTTCAGAAGTTTCATTACTTCCACCAACAGTTTAGTATCATTGTGGTCCTTAGCATACAGCTGAAGCAAATTGAAATTAACTTACCGACTGTAAATCGGAAACATGATCAAAGAATTTCGAGCATTAATATGCCAACAATACCAGTAAATAGTGAGCAGATGCAATACTCGGGGTCAATCCATAGACATTATGCTTCCACAAAGCCTTCTTTCCTGTACACACATTTTAGCCACATTGCCTCAATATCTCATATCTTAAAAGTTCCATAAACGAAAAAACAAAAGTTGAGGCTCCAGTAAATTGCACATACCAAAATCAAGAGCTCCTGCATGAACACACGCCTTGGTAACTTCACGACAGAGATTGCAATTAAAATTGTCATGAATTCGAAGATTCGACAACCTCTGTTTACAAATTAGATTAAGATCCATCACCATAAATAACAATTACAATAATTGATAGAAAAGAAAAATGAATAGAAGCTAACAAATATGCGGAGGTTCTGCAGAATGTCGAACAGAAGTCTAATATCGTGTTGGTGTTTGCAATTTGAAATCATTGACCACAACCAAGCATTTGGAGGCATTGATCGTTTAACTTTTACAGAGTCAAGCATTTTCTCGTATAATTCCTTCACATCCCCTGCATTCAAGATTCGATAATATAAACAATACATCGAAAAATGAAATCTGAAGAGCAATTTATTCGAAGCAAACGAAGGAAGAACCTGAGGGAGCTTCTTCAACGGTATCCACTCCTGAAGAGCAAAATGCCTTAGACAAGAAGCAGTGTATCGGATCAGTTGTCACTCGCCGGTAAACGTGTTGCGCGAGCCCTGTCTAATTCAACAACTACGTATTGTTAAATCGTTCGATTCAAACATCGATTAGAAGAAACATTTCGCTTAATTACCTGAGAAAGGAGAGACCGCGGTGTAGTGAGGAGCTCCAGAGGCTCGGAGATGAGGCGAAAGGAACAACCGAGAGACTCGGCGAGCGTTTGAGACGGCTTGCATTGCTCAGTGAGAAACAACCGAGTCAGACTTAGTTGCCGGTTCCGGGTGGCGAACTCGGTAGGTTTAGGGAGGAAGATACTGCAAAGAACCCTTTTGGTTCAGGGTTTACGAGACTAGGAGATAGAGAAAGAGTTGTAATGAAGTTGTGACTTTTATTTTTTAAATTTTGTTTTTCATATAAAAATACTTTTTGCTTCAAAATATTTTTTTATAATTTCATTAAATAATTAAAATTTACATATATAATTTAATAATAAAATTATCTTAAAATATTAAAAAATTATAAATATTTTTATGTTAAATTTAAAATAGAATTTATCCATTTATGTAAACTTTTAAAAATTATTCATATCACTACAAGAAACACATGAAATATAAACTAATTTCGGATAAAAAAAATAATTAGTTGTTATAATAACTAAATTAGATATTATTTTAGAAATTAAAAAAAATAGTTTCTAAATTAGTTTCTATTATTGTTAAATGGTTTTTAAATTGGTATCTAATTAGCTACCAGGTTTTAACTACCAATTATTTAGTTTTTAAATTTGGTAGCAAAAAACTTCGTTGATGGTAGGGATGGCAAAGCGGGGCAGGTCGCGCAGACCGGCCTACGGCCCGCTGGTAAAAATGCGGGGTGGGCTCACCTTTTCAACCTGCTAACCCGTATTAACTCGCCCCGCATAACCCGCGGCCCGTGCGGCCCAGCAGCAGGGCGAGCTGGCCTGCAAGCCCGCAAACCAAAAAAAAAACAAAAAACAAATTAACTTTGGCAGCAGTGGAGTAAATGTTTTGTTTTTCTTCCTTTTTCATTTTGGGATAGAAAATTACAAGTGTCATTAGAGTTATAATTTCCTTAAGACTCCTTTTTGGTCTAGTTATGGGGATGAAAATACATATATGATATTTTCATGTAATTTGGAATAAATAATAGTGGATATGTTAGGTAGTGGGTAAGTTAAGAATATTGGAAGGTTGATACTTGAATTATGTAACATTCAATTAATGTTTATTGTTGTATTAGTCCCAATGCCTTTGTTTTTTATGACAATTTTTCAAGAGCAAAAGTAAAAAAAAAAATCATTGAATTTCTAAAAGAAAAAAAAATAAAAATTGAATGCGTAGCAACCCGCAAAGCCTAGTCCGCACTCATTTTGCGGGGCGGGCTGACCCGCTTTGCCATCCCTACTAATTAGATACCAATTTAAAAACTATTTAACAATAATAGAAACTAATTTAGAAACCAAAAATATTTTAGTCTTTAAAATGGTCTCTAATTTAGTTATTATAGCAACTAATTATTTTTTTGTGTCTAAAAATTGGTTTCTATTTCATGATTGTCTTGTAGTGTATAAATCAATTTAACTATAAAATGTCAAATTAATAAACAAAATTCTCTTTTATTTGTCTAGGTCACTTATTCCTTATCTAAAAAAAACTTATTTGTTCTTATTACTTTCAACTTCTTATCGTTAATTCCAAAAGAAATTATAAAAAATAATATTAAAGATTAATGATTTTTTAAAACATTTTTACCTTTTGTATTTTTTATTATTATTAAATAATTTTTTTAGCTTTTTATGATATAAAAGTAACTGCATGTAATGAATAGTTGCTAAAAATGTGGATAGATATTACCATTTAGTAAAATAAGTCCATAATAAGCAAAAGAAACAAAAATCAGCAATTGCATTCCCTTCTCTAAGCACATGACTCAACACTAATTTAAGACCATGAGATATAGTTTCTCTAATTTTGTTGAATATATTATAGCACAGATTATCAACATCACATCCATTACATTAAAAAACACAACCTTATTTGTTCCTAAACTCCATGCAAGTTTTAAACCTAACACAACACCCCACATTTCAATTTGATTAATTTTGCACTCCTCAAAATGCACTAAGAATCCTCATTTATGATCATGTAGAATAAGTCCACATGTACACGTGGTTTCACCATTCTAAAACCAAAAAAGTCTTAAGTTCATTCTCCTTTCTTTTTCCTCTTCTCAAGCTGTTTTCATTTCCCTTGTAACTCTGCAAGAATCACACTGATATTAACTACGATAAAAAAAAATATGCTCCTTTTCTTCCATACTGGTCTAATTTTTGTACAAATTAGTTATTTAAGACATCATCTAAATTTTAGTTTTTTTTAAACCAAATGTTTTTGCAAATTTTGCCAATTGCTTTTTTTGTTTTTCCTTTCAGCTTCATACACATTTTTTTTTATAAATATATAAACTGATTTTTCACATACATTAACTATGTAGAAATTATTTTTATCAATTTTATCTGACTTAAACTAATTCTGATTATAATCGATAATGTCAAGCGATCTTTAAAATTATATACCTTTCTCGAGTGTTTCAAAGACTCTTGCCGTAATCATTCTAAAAGAAAATATAAAAACAGATAAACCAATCCAATCTAAATAAAAAATGATTTAAAATTATATTACAACAAATCCAATTAAACCGCATTTTACTTTTATTAAATCATAAAATCATCTTAATTTCTAATTAATTACTAATCTAAACAAAACTTTGTACAAGTGTCCCTCTTAAGACAATGAATTGCTTGCTTGTAAACTTCATATAATCTTAATAGTAGAATGCTTAACATAATGTTTTCTTCTACCAAATCTATACATAATACAAATGGAACTCACTCACAGGTTAACATTCTCTAAGTGTTACCACCACAAAAATTTGAAAAAAAAAATCAAAATGATTTTATACCACAAATAGAAATTCGAGATAGCACATGTTGTCCACTAAAAACACGTCACGTAACACTTTTTAAGGGTTTTCTTTCTCCTCTCTCATCCTCACTCTGCTCTCTCAAACGTGTCGTGTATTAAAGATTTTTTTTCTAATAACTCCATTAAACATGTGTCATTGGCGCATACTTCTGATATATGAAATGTCAATGATATTTCACTATATATAAGGTGTTGTATTCAACCATTCATTTCATTTCGGTTTTGTTCTTTTCATTTTTCATAGACCAGGCAATCTTTGAACATCATGCGTGTGACAAATTTTTTTGTATGGTGTTATTATGATTTTTGGATATTGTTCTCGCCGGTTGACTCGATTGCCGGTTGACTCGAACGACAGCCTCAGGCCCCGCCTGTCTCCTCCTTCAGTCGAACTTCCTTGGGTTGAAGAACACTTTCCTGCAAAGACAAAGGGCGCCCTTACGGCCGTTTGCACTCCGACGCTCAAGTCAGTAAGGGCTAAAGAAACAGTAATGTGTGTAAAGCAGTTTCAGTTTTAGAAACGGCGTACCTTACTAGTGTTCTTACCACTCTATTTATAGGTTGTATCTAGGATTACTTCTGCAATGCTCCCATGTCTCTTAGTGGGCTTAGGGTGTAAATTAAAACATGAATAAACGTAAATTGAACACATACAATAATGTTCTCATACAGATCTTATCATATCATGATTCTCACATATATCCATACAATCAAGAAGGAATAGGCACTTACCTTGATCCATGAGTGATCCTACTTGAGCAATTACTTTATTTCCTTTGTCCCAATTTATCTCTTAGCAATTCCGTTCTTGTCACACACTTTCGTGATGGTTAACAGTGAGACAACTATTATTTGCAGAGACAGAACCCTATAACCTTTAGTTCCCAATCTCCATCAGATGTAGGTTTTCCATTAGGTATATCAT
>Ga0123342_1005713_pt1 | contig 17806 bp, 8 predicted proteins | sample Turbeawhitnodule_FD_89960 | JGI IMG/M metagenome (GOLD analysis project Ga0123342, IMG submission 89960) | Root nodule microbial communities of legume samples collected from Mexico - Turtle bean Mexico white nodule | ecosystem: Host-associated > Plants > Roots > Nodule | place: Mexico: Nepantla...
ATTACCGACTTTCCAATTGAAACGGTCGTCGAACTCTCTCCCCCATTCCTCCATCGACCAAATCGCCTTTAGCTCCCGCCACCAAAGGGACCCCATCGTTTTTGAACTTGGCCCTTTCAACTTTCTCCAAACCCCGTACTTAGATTCTACCACCTCCTTCCACAGACCACCTTTGGAAAAATCCAACCTCCAAATCCATTTTCCCAACAAAGCAATGTTGAAAAATTTAATATTAATAACCCCAAGACCACCATTTCCCCGGGGTTCGCACACCTTCTCCCAAGAAGCCCACGCAATCTTTCGCCCACCTGACCTCCAACACCATAGGAAATTTCTTTGAATTTCCACAATCTTCTTCATAACAATAGCAGGGATTTTAAACCAAGACATATAGAACAAGGGGATAGCAGAGAGAATAGATTTAATCAGACAAATCCTTCCTGCCATCGAGATAAATCTACCTTTCCATCTTTCCAGTCTTTCCTTTATCTTCTCAACCACCCCATCCTAATGTGAAAAACTTTTTTTTTGACAGTGATTGTATCCATGTATACTCATGCACATAATACAATCACAGTAGATTATACATAAACAAACAAAAATATGATATGTATTTGAAATTAAAGAATGATATTATAAACAAAATAATTTTATACAATTTCATTACAACAAGACATTCATGGTTAATACCATCCCATAAGTCATTTGTTACACATACTCACATAAAATAATAAAACACATGGATCTATATAAAAAAAAATTATATTTTGTAAGGAATAATATCTATTGATGCCTTCCGAAAGTAAGTACTGTCTGCGACTAACACTCGAACCATGTAAGTATACTCAAGCTTCATGGTATGGCATCGAATATCTGAAACTCTTAACATTTTAGATGTGATAAACTCTCATTCATTTTCTCACCCCTAAGGTTGTAATCTAACACTAATTAAAACTAAGATATCATTCTTTTTTATAGGTTTCATTATTTAATACAAAAATTCAAAGAATGATTCACATATAATCCTAAATTTCTGCCATCAATTTCATACATGTATATGGTACATAAACCTTGTCATAATCATCTACAATATTGTATGATTATAATTAAACCTATTCTACATTTCCCAATATTTTCAATCAAATATAATATTGTGAAACAAGACAAATCCAATGAACAAAATAACTTGTCAAATTATTCAAGTGTTCTTAGGTCTAAATTCACAAAGAAAATTTAAATTTGTTGAGCTGATTTTGAAAATTCCACTCAAGGGATTCGAGCCCAGAATTCAAGCCCGATAGTAACAATGACTCTCTGGATGGAATGCCATCAAATATTTTTCTACTCAGTTTCAAATTTCAAACCAAAGAGAATTGTATTTCCACATGTTTTAGTGCAACCAAAAACTAAGAATATTATACAACATTGCATACATATTCACAAAAGGATTTTCTAACTTTATGCATAGATCTACTCAACAAATTATAGAATTAATTCCATTAATCAATCTAATTTAGTTGAATTAAATTTAATTATCAAAGATAACTTCTCATACTTAAAACAACAATACTTGCTTTAAAGATTCACCATGAAACTCTACAAACCTAATAACCAAACTACAGTCAAGAATCAAGCTAGATGAAAGAGTACGTAATTTTCTCAACTAATCAAACTAAAATTGAACTCAGACATAAATAGAAGGAGAAACAAAATATTTTCAAAGGAAAAAGACTCTTATTCCAATTCAAACATATTTGAATAAACAAACGTCTACTTAGCAATATATTAGAAGGTGAAATCTGACTTAGAAAAAAGAGGAGAATTAAAATTAAAATTTTAGAGAGAGAGAATCATAAGAGAGGAAAAGCTTAGAAAAATGGAACAAAAAATATTACATTCATTCATGAGAGAAAAAGAAAATTATCTAAGAGCATAAAACTTATCTATTAATAAATTTTTTTAACTCTCTTTTATTTATCACGTTGAGCCTGATCCTTTCATTTTTCACTTAAAATAATTTATTATAAGTTAATATCTTTAACTCTAGTTTATCTATCATGTGGATCCTAATCCTTTTATTTTCCACTTAAAATAATTTTGAAATTTGTTCAAATCATAACACTTTCGTTTGGAGCTTACAAGAGTATTCTCAATAAAAATTAATTTCAACGCTAAGAGTGAATTCCCACTTACTCTGCTTCATCATTAATTATCTTCAGAAAATGACACTTTCGAAGGATCTTACCAATTAAAAATACAAAATCAGAACATGCCCAATTAAATTCATAGCTAGTTATGCAATATTACTGCACTTTTTTCTATTTATTTCCCTTGTAAAGAAAATCTTCTAAACCTTAAATAAACCACAACATTATAAGGAAAACCATGCTTCTTAATTAACATTTAAAACCATATTAATTGTTCTATGGTTTCCACACGCCACACCCCAGTTGTTACCTTAACTTTCTTGTAACCAATCTCCTCACTCAAAAGACCAATTTATAATTCTATTCCCGTTTAAGGAAACTGAATAGTTCCCTTCACATTAACCACTGCCTCTATAAATTGACCTAATTTGCTGCATTGTGTTTTCATGCAAAGCAAAGAAAAGCAAAAGTTATTTCATTGTTGAGAGCAACTCATTAACAATTTTGCACCATGGCAAGAACCACTGAAGCATGGTTGGTTCTGGTTCTGTTTGTTAATGCAGTTCTTCTGAGTGGCTCTGATGCTGCAGGAAGAAGAGTCCCAGAGAAAGATGATCATGGTGTGTACCAACCACAAACTTTTGGATATCCATACCCAGTGCCAGTGCCATTGCCATTCCCAGTGCCATTAGATGTAATTCATCAGTGGACAGAATATTGTCTTCAACACCCTTATGCTTGTAGTTGGCCACCAAAAAGTTACAACAGCATCCAACCTAATCATGGGAACTCTCAAGTTAAAACCCTAGGCAGGGTCCCCACTAGTCCATGATCTGCAATGGAGCATGCATCTGTTGTTAGAGTTATATCAGTGATTCAAAGTGATGTCAAACTATATCTCTAAATAAATTTTATGCTGAGTGTATATGGTTGTGACCTAGCTACTTGGTTATGTGTCCATCTATAGGGTATGTTGCAAGAATTTGCTTTGCTATGGTAATTTTGCTGCTTGATATAACACTCTAAAAGATTTCTTTTTTCTTATTCTTCTATTTATATATATATATATATATATATATATATATATAAACCCTAAACACTAAACAAACATTAAACTATATTTTTCAAATATAAACAACTTTAAGCGTTGAATTAGGGAATCAATTAACTTTGTCGGTTTCTGCATTAACTTTATCATTAATTAAATTTTCCGAAAAAAGACAACTTCTACAGGAAAATGTTCATTTAAAAACTAAAATAAAAAATTTTGAATAAATTTTAGAATAGTGGAATATATATTTAGACGAATACACTAAACTTTCTTATCATAAATAACACATGAAACTTTGTTTTTCTTTTCTAAAAGTAAACAGCTAAAAATAAACTAATTTTTCTATCACAAATTTAAACCTAATTTGGTATGACGATGAGCATCAGAGTAGAAAGTATAAATATACAGAATGCAATGATTCTGTTGCAGAGATTACAGAAGAGAGCTATAAACAGAAGATTTTGAGATGGGTGAGAAAAAGTGTAGCATGACGGTTTGGTTCATGTGTTTTCTTGTTCTTAGCATGGTTGCATTGAGCCATGGCAACGTAGAAGATGAAGTGGAAAACACAGAAACAAAAGGGGTAACTGAACGTAGACTTTCCGATGACAAAACACTATCTCAACCAGTCAATGAATACAACCGTGGCTGCTCCGCCATACATAGATGTCGAGGGGTAATTAATTCAAAATATCATCTATATCATACTGTTTCAATGTGTTTATATCAGTATATCACCACTCAAAACGGTTTGGTAATTCTAGTATAATTCTTCAATAATATAAAATAGAATAGAGATGAATAAAAAAAGTAAAAGAAAGACGAATAATATAAAAATAATATCTATAATATTATTTTTTTAGAACAAAACAAATAGTTAGAAATATATAGAATCAGTACACTCATTCTAGATCTAGTTAAGAGAAAAATAATCAATCAAATAAATATTATAATCATACCAGACAAAAACAAATTATTCAAATTTGAACTTCGGTTGTTTCTTCATGCACCTTTACATTTTTTCTGAAATATCCAAATTATCATTGACAGTTTTGGATAATTCCATAATTGGGAGTGTTATGTAAATAAAAGGTATTTTCAGAACAGGAAATATGGAAAACAAAAAGTCATTCCAGAACATATTTTTTTACTTTCGGAATGATAAATTTGAAATTCGTGTTTTAGAAAGCATGTTTCAGAAACATTTTGAAAAAAATAATATGAAAGTCATTTTAAAAGGGGTACAGTAGTCTTTTCAAAAAATGATGGAATGCAGGAAAAATTTGTTGGGATGCAAGAAGAACATCCTCCAACTTTAAACACACACAATATGGATCTAATTTTTTTTTTCTCAACAATGAATAAATAAAATAAAATAGAACATTTCAGGGGTATTCTAACCTTTATACATAATGCTCAAAGCTCCTTACCTAAGAGGTCAAGAGCCAAGAACAAAAAACTGCAACACCATACCTTTCAGTCTCCGAACCAAACAACGCACACAAACTACATGACGGGTCAGAAAATACAAGCCCCAAAACACCAAACCGAACAATCCAACATTACCGCAAACATACCTAACAAAAACCTATAAACTGCTTCCACCCAAAAGGAACAAAGTAAAACAATACAAGGGAAAGAAAACAACATACTTCAAACCTTCATAACCCCGGGACCATCTCAAGAACTTGTAACAAACACCAAACCCCTTTGTTGACCAAAGACCAACGTTAGTAGCACCCAACCCAAAAAACAAAAAGATAAAAGATATGCCGCAAGAAATAAACCATACATGTCGATCCCTCAGAAACTTACACCCACATTGTATAAGTTTAGATGTAGATTCATGGACAAATTCATTTGTACTATCAAATTCAAATTTAGGTGCGAAATTGACCTTACTAGTAGAAAATAACATCTTCTTCAAACATCCTAGAAACTAATACAAGTCACCAAAATTTTCACACGTGCAGCCAAATCCCACATCAGAAACATTCAACTTTATTCTTGGTATTCAATGAAATAAATAAATCATAATATTCTTTGAATGCAAGCTTTTTGGGTAGCTATTCAGTGTAATAAATTTAGAAATAATATGTAAGTAAGACATCGATTGAGATATTGAAATTGTTGAATTAAATTGAGGTGCACATGGGGAGGATGCTTCTTATTATTATTCTCTATAGAATGAGAATACATATGAGGTTCTGCATAATAATTAAATGAACATGTGTGAAAAATAAGATATTTTTTTTAAAAAAAATACCAAATTAAAATAGAAGTACAAACATCTTAATAAATTGAGATGAAAATTGAGGTGTTATGCTAGACTGTGTTGCAAATGGAAGTTGAGTCTGCACTTGAGGTGGATTATTAGACCTAGGAGAATAACTATGTATACAGTTGAGGTGCTCCTAATAATAAACATATGATATAGATTAGTTAACTAAGTATCATTTTCAAAATTAGCAAGTGAATTAAACACTTTTAATTCAACTTAGTTGGATAAGATAAATGAGGTGCAAGTGGAGACATTATAGATGAAGGTTTGATACTTATATTTTGGGGAGGGTTGAAAGTTGGTCAAAAAGTGTTATGTCTCATGTTTCGTTGCTTTAGTTTTCTTGATGAATATTTTTTCATCTTCATGTATATTCTTGAAACAATAATATTAATACAAGTCAAATCACAAATTCAATAAATCATAATTACCTAATATAATTCATGTAAATGATAATATTTTAAAAAATAATATAAGTTATCAATTAAAAACAATATATTGTTAACAATATACTTCCTTCTCCATACACAAATAATGTTTCCAGTTATTTTTTTTCACATTCAATTGGTCCCATAGCTAAAAACATTAAATTATCAATCTCAGTGGAATCCATTCAAGTAATTTCTTATCCAAAACAAAGGAAAATATGATCAAAATAATTGCATATATTCAATATAATCAAAGCTCAACAATGTAAATTATCAATACATGCTGAGAAAACCATTCTGCAAATTCTCTGTTAACCTTCTTATGTATCACGGAGGATGATCGCATACGATTTCTTAATATTCTTTATATAATGTTTTTAAATTCTCTAAGTTAAATACATAATAGTTACATGGTTAATGTTCAATTGCAGAAGCATCATCATAACACATAAAATCAAAGTACTTACCGAAGAGAAGAGTCAACTTGGACACATATAGTCAATATATGACGATGTGCTTGTAATTTTTCCTTTGCTGATAAAGAGAAGTAAGTAAAAGATCCAATTGATTTCCAACTAGTGGAAAAAAGTGCTTACACTAGATGACATAGTGTCTGGTTGTTCAATCCATACAATGGTTGCTATGTGATAAATAGATGTTGATAGGGTAATTAATTAATTAAAAATATCATTTATATGATACTATTTCAATATGAAGCTAGCTATGATGTTTATATGAGTATATCACTAGACAAAACGGTGTGGTAATTTTTTTACTTTAATATTTCAACTCTTGGATAATTTCTCTCCCTTTTTATTGGTTCAAAATTGTAAGCACATTTAATTATTTAATAAGAATATTATTATACTGCTTGAAGTACTTTTTGAATTATTTATTTATTTATTTTTTCTTCCGTTTCTTTCTCAATCTAGGGTATACATAATTATTTACGTTTTTTTATATTTTTTTTTGGTGGTTGTAAATAAACCATAGACATAAGAATCTGAATACTTTTTTTTTTATTCAAAATAGATTAATGATATTTTCATTAGATATTATTAAAAATATATATTTATTTTCGTAATAATCAATATAAATATAATCATTAGTACATTTAAATTTTAAAATATATTATATATTAAAATATAACACTACAAGAAAATCATGAAATAGAAACTAATTTAAAAATTAAATTTTTTTTTAGTCTCTAAAATGGTTTCTAATTTAATCACTATAACAACTAATTATTTTTTGTCTCTAAAATTAGTATATAATTCATGATTTTCTTGTAGTGTAATAATAATGAAAGTTTTAAATAAAAATCTTGAGTATGTCATCCAATTAAAATTGACAAGTAATATAAAAATAAAAAACATGTTAATTTAATAAGAACTAAAGTTTAAAACAATTTATATGAATTATATTTTAAAAAAAAATATTTCATTTAAATTTTAAATTTAATGTATTATAATAAGAAGACTTAATTAAGTTTTAAGTCATTCATAAATGTGAATATTTTCAATTGAATCTCTATTACATTATTTACCCACTTTTGGATCGCAACTACTCTTGATTTACTCTGTTAAGGAGTATTCTTTATTATTATTATATTTAACAATATTATTAATGTTAACATTATTATTGTTATTATATTTATTAAAATTATTTATTAATATTATTAATATTGATATTAATATTATTATTTTATCATTATTAATATTTTTATTGTTATTAAAATTAATCTGGAGAGGGGGAGAATGTGTTGAGCAAAAAAATTAGAAGAGGAAAATATACATAAATTTTTTGGGAATAAAAACCTAATATAATCGCCGATTTTGTGACTAATTTGGTGACTAATTTTGTGATTGATTTTTTAGTGATCGATTTTGTGACTGATTTAGTGACCAACTTTGTGACTGATTTTCTATAATCGTTTTTGTGACCGATTTGGTTACCAATTTTGTGACTAATTTATGTGGTTGATTTTGTGTGACTAAAATTGTAGTTACTATTTCGATCATTAATTCATAAAACTAACTTTTGATCTTTGATTTGGTCACTAATAGTGACCACGTTTTTTAGTCACTTAATTGGTCACTAATAATGACCAAAATTTTCAGTCATTAATTTCGGTCACTATTCAACAATTTTCTAGTAGTGATAGATGTGTACCTCAATTCTATACTATTGTGTAGGAGCTTGAATATGTAGTCTTAAGGTACGAGCTTCCTTATGTTGTTTATGGGTACATACTCCCATATAATGCTTTTTGTGTATGAACTTCAGTATGCCGCTTCCTAATGTGTGTATTTATGTGATTTTTCTTAGTATGAGTGTCTTCTAGGACTCAAGATTCTACGACTTTCTTAGTTGGTTGAGGATCCCTACTCTGTGATAATTTCTGGTGTTTCATGTCTAATAATCATATATGAAAATGTCCAACTAATCTCATAGACCTTGTATTTGGTATGATGCTACTACCAAACAAATTTCAAATCTTTAGCAAGTTGCACTTGAATTTGCTACTAAAGTTGCACTTGGCTTTATAATTTTGTTCTACTTGTTGTTGCCGCATATTGGTTATCTTGTTCTACATGGTTTCCTCAATTTTTTTGGATTAGGCTTTTCATGTAAGCATTTATGGTATTTAGTAATGAGGAATCCATCCTAATGTTTGAGGAAGATGATATGATTGTGTGAGTTCTAGAAAGAACTATAAAATGAGTGACTTGGGGAAAAGTTTTACCCAAGTCCATAGTAGGTGCCAAATGTTTTTCTCAAAAGAAAGAATGTCACCTTTCCTAGATGTGAAAGGGTGAACTTTACTATTTTGAGCTTTATGAATTTCTTACGAATGAAAACTTTTTGTTGAAAACTAAAGAAGGTTATGTTAAGACATTAGACATTCCAAAACCAGTTAGACGATCTATTACCCTTTAGACAGTCTCATGATATGAGAGATTACTAATTTTGATGATAATAAACATTATAAGGTGTGTTAAGACTTGTAACAATGCTTTTAGATATGTAGATTTAGATAAAGACTCACTAGATGGTCTAACTAGAAAAAGACTCGGTAGATGGTCTCATGGTATAAAGAAACACTAGGCAAACTCACAAGACAAATGTGTTAGACGATCTTACCAAATAAGACGGGTTAGACGATGTCTTGATGATATATGTACAGGACAATGTTAATGTGTTGCGTGTTAGATGTTGTTAACAAAGAACATATAAGACGAGTGTACTGTTTATCTTCATGGAGTTTTCTAAACTCATTGCTTACATTTTATAATTGTTTTCTAATGAATCTTAAATGATTACTAAACTCATTTTGATAAAATTAATCAATATAAATATTTGTTTTAATCAAAACGTGTTTATCAAAATAATATAGAAGGTTTTGTATTTTTTTTAAAAAAATAGAGCAACTTGAAAATTCTATATCTCAATTTGTTTGGTTCTATTTTTATGCAATACACTTTTTGGATGAAAAATAAATCATTTAATACACTGATATGGTTAAAAGATCAAAATTATGTGTATAGAATTTTTGTGAAAAACGTTGTTACAACGTATGTAAAACAGAGCATGTTTTGATTTGAATATTCAATAGATTTCGAAAAAGTGCTTCGATATATTTAATCTTAATAAAGTCTTGTTGTTTCTCAATGTTTAAATATTGAAAAAAAAACTTGGATAATTTTTAAAAATGCATTTACAATAAAAATTCTAAAATAGAAGGTCATATGATTCTAAATCTCGTATTCAATATGATTTTGATTGACTCAAGTGTTTTAATGTAGATTATTTTGTTAATCATGTTCAAATTGTTTATAAAAATTGTTTACAATTTATGGGACAGTAAAAGAAACAAAAGTCAAAGTTTTTTTTATTTGAGTGCCTAATAGAAAAATGAAGGTGTTGCACTATCTGATTTGTGCAATCAGTGAGAAGATAAATATTAAGTCTTAATGATTGAAGTTTACAAACTTAAAAAGTCTTCCAAGATTGGAAAAATCATCAAGACATTTTAAAACCTTAAGATTAAGAAATTTCCTTTTCAAGAGTCCAATGACATAGAGACGAAGAAGCCATAATGTGAGATTCGTGAAATGAAGATTGAAGACTCGTATCTAAACATTTCAAATAGAGTGTCTAATGATAAATTGAAAGGCTAGAGTATGAGTTTCATAGAATCAACATTCAAGGAAGAGCTTTAATGATTGAAGATTTACAAATCAAAGAAAGACTTCAAGACTCAACAAACATTTAGGACATGGAATTTTTTTAGAACAGAAAATTTTCATTTCGAGTGTCTAACACATTGTAGATGAAGATCAACGTCCCAGATTTAATCAAGATATTGAGTTAAAATTATTAAATCTAGAAAGATCATATCTAGGGATTAAATAGAAATAATTAGAATTGTTTCGCATGCTCAAGATGAGAAAATCATTCAGGTTAGAAGTTACCATATCCAACATCTATTATGTAGAAGGTGATGAACAATGCAAGTTTTTGGAAAGTTCAAATACACACGTCAAAGCTTCAATGCTAAACTTTCTATGATTAAAGAAACTTTTTGAAAGTGGAAATACATGGTTGAGATGAAAAAATTTCATCAAAGAAAAAAATTGCCATATAAAGCGTCTAATGGCAGAAAGAGACAAAGTTGAGAATGTAATTTATGCAGTTTCAGAAATACACTTCAACATTAAAATAAACACGATTAAGGAAGGAATTAAAAATGAAATAGTATGATAAGGACTAACAAGATACTCTCAAAGTTGAGTTTACCTCATAAAAAATCTAAATGATGATGTTACAACGTGAGATTTATGGAGAGAATGATTAAGGCATCAAGTTGCAATGTTGAACTCATATACAACAATGGAAAGTTTTCAAATGAGCTAACTATGAAGAATATAAATTAAATACATGAAATATTCATACATGGAAAAGTTTCTACTTCAAGTGTCTAACAAATATTCAAGCTTTAAATGGTCACATTCCAAAGGCTATATTATGACCTTGAACTTGAAGAACAAGAAATAAGAAAAGTAAAAAAAGAGAATGCATTAGAAAAAGAGAAATACTTTGAGCGAGTTTCGTTGTATATATTTGCTTATTAGAGCATTTAGAAAGTGGTGTGTGCTAACCATTGTAAATCATTCCCGAATTGTTAAGAATACCTTGTGAGCTTTTATTGTTTTCTTAGTAGAGAGGTTTCTTATATTGTTAAGAGATCTTGATCTTTGGGGGAGATTATGTCTGGTTCTGGAGAGGTTGAGAATACTCGGTGTACCTTCAAATGTAGAGAATACTTGGTGTACATGCAGAGGTAGATAATACTTGGTGTACTTAGAGAGGTAGATAATACTTGGTGTACTTGGAGAGGTAGAGAATACCTTTGTGTACCTGGAGAGGTGGAGATACTTGATGTAGTTGGAGAGGTAGATAATACTTGGTTACCTAAAGAGGTGTAATAATATACTTAGAGAGGTAATGAATACTTGGTGTACTTGGAGAGGTAGAGAATACCTTGTGTATCTGGAGAGGTGGAGGATACTTGATGTACCTGGAGAGGTAGATAATAAAAGGTGTATTAATACTTGTGTACCTGGAGAGATGGAAATACTTAGTGAAATGCTCTTAAGCGGGTTGCTTATGAGGACAAGATGTAGTCCTGATTGTAGGCTAAACCAGTATTAATATGTGTTTACTTATCTCTATTTTGTTGATTGTTACTTTATTTTAATTTGAGAATTGAGTCAGACTCCATTCAACCACCCTTTCTGAAACAAATTTCAAATCTTTAGCAAGTTGCACCTGAATTTGCTACTGAAGTTGCACTTGCTTTATGATTTTTTTCTACTCATTGTTATGCATATTGGTTTTCTTGTTCTACATGGTTTCCTCATTCTTTTGGAGTATGCTTTCCATGTAAGCTTTTATGGTATTTAGTAATGAGGTATTCATCCTAATGTTTGAGGAAAATGAGATGATTGTGCGAGAGTTCTAGTAACAACCCTAAAATGAGTGGCTTGAGATTTTTTTTTACTCGAGCTACAAAGGGGGGGGGGGGCTGAGTGGTTAAATGGAGCCTTTAGACTCTCTTTTCACAAAAGATAATTAGACTACCTAGTTAGACCATCTAATGGATCGTCTAACAAAAACATATAGTAAGACCGTCTAAAAAATTATTTAGTAAGATTGTCTACTGGATCATCCAATAGTGTGGGAATTAAAGCAACAATAGTAAAGAGATATCAACACAAAAGATTTATCTTTGTTCACCCAGACTCAGGCTATGTCTAGTCCCCTTAAACAATAGCATAAGAGCTTTCACTAACCAAATAGTTATTACAAGTATTCTCACATTTATAGGTTCAACAAGTATTTTCACCTCTCTAGGTTACATCGAGTATTACCACCTCTCGAGGTTACAACTTCTTAACCTCTCCTTAAGATTAAGAACTTTCCAAAGAAACAATAAAACACTTTTAGATAGATCACAAATAAAGATTACACAGATAACTTCACAACATGAAGAATTACAATGGTTTAACACTCAATCCAATAGACTAGATCCTCCAATAGCTAGATTAGACACTCAGTGCATCTCTTCTGAATTTTCAACAAGATTACTAATGTGGATTTTGTTGCCCGACTTGACTTACTTTGTTTTGATCCTTCAATAGCTTTATATATCTCTCTCTTTTAACTTGACCTTTGATCCTCGAATTGGTTAACGTTGAATTTCAAAATATCTTTTAACTTCATTTTTCTAGTACAAGATCCTAAAAAATAACAAAAAGCTTGGATTCACAATCTTTTATTTTTTTTTTCTTCAAATTTGTTTGACAAAACTATTTTGAAAGTAATTGCAATATGACTTAGTAAAAAAAAAAAATCCAAACACAAATTGATAATCTTCTCATTCCATATTTTTCACAACATTAAAATAGAACATTAAATATTTTTAGTTGTTCAATTTATTTTTTTAGCAAAGATACAATGATATGCACAAATATGATAAAAGATAATTGCAACGGTTAATTTGATCAAATAAGTTTAAGAAAAGATAAACGTTAGAGATATCTAAAAAAACAGGGATGAACAAAGTGATTTTTCGATTTCAATATTTAACGTTTTTTAGTATAAAATATCTTTGATTGAACACATTTATACTAGATATGTATATTTGAAAGATTTTGTTCAACTTTTAAAGAAAGAATTTATGAATTTAATTTGTTCATCATACCGTCTAATGACTATGTAATACAAATATTCAAATTGTCTAATAGATGATATATCATACAATAGACACTTAAAAAAAAATACTATTTATATCTTTCAATATTAGTATAAATCATTAAAATGATTTTTGTTATCATCAAAACATAAAATACGCATCAAGGAAAGTCTAGCTTCAGGAATCTTCAAGTGTCACATTTGTCTCGTCAAACTGTCTACAAAAATAAGAGACCATCTAGACATATTGTCTAGATCATTTAAGGTCTTAACACTACCTATAATATATTATTCGACACTTAAGTTAATAAGAGTTTTTTAATAAATAATATAAGAAATAATTAAGTTTTAAGTGAGCACTTCTTTGGATATTGATATGTGTTTACAGACTTTTGGGACTCTGATAATAAGGTTAAGTAACTAAAAATATAATAATTTGTGAATAAGGACTTGAATATTAACTTTCAATTATTAGTCTAGTACTCAACCATTTAAGTGAATGAATGAATAACACTAACATTGAATTTTGATATTTGCAACAATCGACGTATTTATCAATCCAAGTTTCTTTGAGATAGATATGTACAACACTCTATTTTAAAGTTTATGCAATTATAATTTCTTCATTGCTAATTCTTGATAATATATATCATGTTTCATTCGCTTTGATTTTTTTTATAGATAAACATTTAAATGGATAGAGACGTGGGTATATCTCATTACCTAACAAGGATGAGGATAAACCATAAATTTCACAATCATCAAGTATTAATGTAAATTGTTTTTATATGTCTAATAGTCTCACATCATTTAGGATTTGAGGCTAAAGGTAATATAAATACATCTTCCTTTCTTAACCCTTTGAGATGTCTATTAAAGACAAAACTATGACGGAGAACTCCAAAGTGGACAATACCTCAGATGTGGCAATTGACTTTACCAATGTTATCTCCATGGACTTGATGTCGGAATATTGACACAGTTTGTGGAAATAAAAAAATTGATTCCAAAAACCATATAAATGAATATAAGCTTTTATTTAAAAAATTAAGACTGGTATAATTAAATTTGTACCTGCCTGCCTATTTAATTGCAACACATGCTACTTAGTGTTTGTTTGGCTAAACTAGCTAATAAGTTAGCTCGTAGTTAATAAGTTAGCTTCCAGCTTATAAGCTCATAATATATAAGTTTCAATATGATAAACTAACTTATTAAAGTGTTAGAAATTTAGTTAATAACTAATTGCTAAATTTAAAACATAAAAAGAGAGAGGCTTTGGTTATGAAGGTAGATGTTGAAAAATCCTAGGACTTTATCAGATGGGATTACCTTGAGTACATGTTAGAAAAACTTGGATTATGTAGGAAATGGATCTTTTGGATTAGAAATTGTCTTTCTTCAACGTCCACTTCAGTCTTAGTTAATAGGAGTCCTATAGAGAAATTTAAACCATCTAAGGGTCTTAAGCAGGGTGATCCCTTAGCTCTTTTCCTTTTTCTTATAGTTAATGATGGTTTGACAGGTATAATTAGACAAGATATAAGGTTAAATCAGTTATAGGGTGTGAAACTTGGGAAAGTTGATTTAAATATATGCATGCTTCAGTGTGCAGATGATACCTTGTTTACGTGTGAAAATAAACCTAAGAATATTGTCACTTTGAAGGCAATTTTAAGATGCTTTGAATTGATATCAGGGTTGAAAAGAAATTTTCATAAGAGTAAGTTTGGAGGGTTAGGGGTTAATCATAGTCAATTAGAACAATATGTTGCAATACTTAACTGCTCAATAATGTCTATGCATTTTACCTATCTTGGAATTCCAATAAGGGAAAATCCTAGAAGAGTTAAGACGTGGGAAGTTGTGGTAAGTAAGGTTAGGAAAAGACTAGCACGATGGAAAGGAAAAAAAATTATTTTTTGTTGGAAGAGTATGCCTCATTAAGTCGGTTATATCAATTATTCCTATTTTTTTCCTGTCCTTTTTTAGAGAGCCCAAAAAGATGGTATCTGAAATTGTTAAAACCCAATTGTCGAAGTGGGGGGCTGAAGGAAGGAAGATAGCTTGGGTTTAGTGATCTAAAAGTGTGTCAACCGATAGAAGATGGGGGATTAGGTATTAGAGATATAAAACATTTCAACAAGAAGTTAATTTGAAAATGGAAATGGCATTTTAAACTTAGGATATTGGGATATGGAGAGAAATTCTTATATCTAAATATGGCGACTGTAGGCATATAAATAAATCAATTAGGTCTAGAGAAGAATTAATCTGGTGGTTAGATTTAAAGAATGTGTGTGGGTGCAAAGAAGGGAAAAGTTGGTTTAATGAAAATATAAGTTGGAAATTAGGAAATGGTGAACAAAATACAAATAAATGAAATGATAGGAAAGTAATGGCTGAAAAATTCCCAAGGATGTTCGAGAACTCCATTAATTTCTATTTACTTTTAATACAAGCTAGAAGATGAAACAAAATAATAGTTGGGCATGGGATCTTAAGTGGAGGAGTAATTGGTTTGAGTCGGAAAGACCAATGATAGAAACCTTCAACTTAAAGCTAACAAAAAATCTTCCAATAAAAAATAGGTTAGATGGGTGGGTTTGGAAAGGGAGAACCTCAGAAAATTATTCGGTTAGGTTCGCATATGACTTACTACATAGTGGTAATGTTGTTAATTGGGAGAAGTTATTTAGTGATATATGGAAAGTACACACTGTCCATATTTGGAGGATAGGTTTAACAAAATGCAGACTAAGCTAAATTTGTAGAATAAGGGAGTGGTAATGAGTACAAATCTTTGCCCCCTTTTCTAAAAGCATGAAGAATCTACCTAACATCTGTTTTATTTAGTTCCTAAAATAGTCTCTAATTTAGTCACTATATCAACTAATTATTTTTTGTCTCTAAAATTGAATTCTATTTCTCTAAAATTGATTTCTATTTCATAATTTTCTTGTAGTGATAGAGATTTGTTCAAATTATTGTTAGTTGTTGATTTCATCTTGAACTTTGCACGAATGTTGTAATCTTTTGGATTGCAATTTTCTTATTTTTTTTAAGAGTTTATTTTGTACAAAACCTTGGGTTGGGTATCCCATGTACTTTTTTATTATATTTTTTTCTGATTAAAAAATATAACTATACAAGTTTTATTATATAAATTAAATTTGTGTTTTTTAGATAAAAATATATTATTATGTATTTATAATTTTAGATTTTCTAAAATAGTTAAATTCTTATTAAATTTTGCAGTAATTTAAAAAAAAAGTTGTATAGGTTTTTTTACTCATATAGACAAATAATTTATTTAAACTAGTTAATGTGATGAGTATTAATCGAATTGATTTTTTATTTATTTTCAGAAATTTAAATTTTTAATTCTCAATTTAAATTACTGCTACATTTTTTTTACAATTTCCACTGGTATCATATAATCAAACATTACTTACTTCAATTTATAATATTAAATCTCTTCTAATTTGAACTACATAAAAAATAAATTAAAAAAGTAATAAAAATAGTGTAATAACCTATAAAATTGAAATAAATAATAATAAACAAAAAAGTTTAAGATATAAAAAATATTAAAATATAAGAAGTAATAATAAAAGAAAATTAAATAAGCTACAAACTAGAAGCTAATAGAATTAACTTGTAACATATAAATTAGAAGTTTCTAAATTAAACTTTTTATAAACATTTTTTTTTCCTCCTAGAATAGTAAATCTGAAATTCATAAAATGTGTTTCAGAAAATATGTTATTTTTAAAAGAGGTAAAGGTTTTTGTGGAAATGACAGGGTGTAGGAAGAATTCTGTTGGGTGCAGGAAGAAACACCAAAAAGAAAATATTCTACTTAAGTATGAAACCACGTTACCACAACATAGAATCTTTCTTCCTATTCCATGCAAGTATTTGAGGGTGACAAAAAGCATGTTAAATTGAAGTTTCGTACATGGATATATAATTGTTTACAACTTTTTTACCTGTTTTTTTAAGAAAAAAAAATACTGTATTTTATTTGTATACTTCTTGGCACTCTCAAGCAACTAATGGAATGTTTTCAAAAACATGATACTGATTTTATACGGTTTTTTTACTTATTTTATCTACAAAATTTCCTTTTTCTTTCTAGAAATAAATGAAGAAAAAAAGTGCATAAAGATTTTTCTAAGGAAAATGTGGAGCAAACAATATCGGTTCACTACAAAAAAACGTGTATGTGGTGGTAATTATTTTCGTATAACCTGACGTTTATAACCGCCACATTTTACATCTGTGGCGGTACCTCATAACGCCAGCATTCTTGCCGCCACAAAGTTTAATGTGACGGTCAAGTGAGAACAGTTGTAACAGATGCCACTTATAAGCGTGTAATTTACGTCAGTTATAACTGTCCTAATTTTTAAACCAGTAAACTAATTCCAACGTAAATTGTGGCAGTTATAAACGCCACTTAATACGGTATAATATGGCGTTTATGATAACCTTTATGACGGTCATAATTCAAATATTAAATATTAAATATTTAATTTTATTTTTAATATTTATAATATTTTATTTAATTCTGTTTTATAATTTAATTTCATATTATAATTAAATTTCATATTACAATTAAATTTAATATTATAATTAA
>Ga0123342_1005715_pt1 | contig 17800 bp, 6 predicted proteins | sample Turbeawhitnodule_FD_89960 | JGI IMG/M metagenome (GOLD analysis project Ga0123342, IMG submission 89960) | Root nodule microbial communities of legume samples collected from Mexico - Turtle bean Mexico white nodule | ecosystem: Host-associated > Plants > Roots > Nodule | place: Mexico: Nepantla...
ATATATATATATATATATATATATATATATATATATATATATATATATATATATATATATATATATATATATATTATCGTAGGAGAGGGAGGAAACAGTTTTATGAGCAAGAGTAAATTAAACAAACAGTTTGTTTTGTCCTTTCTTCTTCTATGTATATCACTTAACAAAGCGTACTCTAAATAAATTTTGGTGATGAACTTCGTAAATTTTCTTCACAGTTAGTAAATTTATAGATAAACAGTTTTTCTTTTCCCACTACATTCTAAAAAACCTATAGTTTAATGCACCTTTTTTTCTCTCTTCCCTTTGTATAAAATAAAATGTAGTGGTTAGGGGAAATCAATGTCGATAAAAACATTTATCTTCTACTGTAAAAGAAAAAGAGTGAAATATGGAAATGCAAGAAGCAAAATAATTTGTACAGCTAATAGGAAAGTTCTACATTCTACGAGATCGAGAGAAATTACAAGAGAGAATAAAAGAAAATGGCCAAATCCTAACACAAACAAACTTACTTAACTCAGCATCCCAATGAAGAGAAAAACAAAAAAGAACATACCTTGACAGCAAGGAAAGAAAAAGCAAAAACAAACAAAGAAGAAAGGAGAAAAAAAGAGAAGCTCCATTCCTCTACAAATGTTCAATACTCACCAACCCCATAAGGAACATAATTTGAGCCTCCTTCATTTATAAGTTCCTGGATTACACCAAAAAACAAAGAGACAATTATCAGACATGCAACTGGCTAGTGATCACATCAAAGAAAAACCAAAATAAACACAACAAACAAAGAAAGTCCCGCAGGTGAAGATTGATTTTATATATCATATGACAGTACTGAGCTCGTTAAAAGCTAATCTCTAGCGAGAAAAACCAAAGTAAATAAATAAATAAACACATAAAATTGAAAAAAGAGAGATAAATTTATGACCAGAGAAATTGGAGACGATTCATTGGCCAATGCAGACCTTGGTTCTGAAGAAGCTTCAGTACTCTTGTGAGGCTTCTTGGAGCCAATGTGAGTCTTTCTGAGACCCAACAGGCCCTTCCACCTTGTTGAGGAGGCCTTGGGTGGCTTGAGAGAAAAACCCTGATCACATTCATCGTCATTTGTGAGGAGCTCTTCCTTGAGAGTGGTGGTGGTAGCCCTTTGCTGCATCATCTGGTTGTTGCAATTGTCCTTGTACGACAACAACCTGCCCTTGAAAAAAAGCTCATCAGCACTCATCATGGAGTAATTTGTGACTGAAAATTCGAAGTCTGAGGATACTGCAGGCGCGTCTGATCTTGAGGCTCTTTGTTCTTGTTGCTTCATGGCCTGCTGCACATCCACAAAATCATTTGAGAAAGAGATTCTAGGGCTCATTGGAGCAATCTGATGATTATGATGATGATGATGATGTTTATCATCACGCTTGTGCTCCGAGTTGTTGTACATGTCTAAGCATGCCATCAGATTTCACAACACCACATATAAAATAAAAAGAAAACAAAATGGATGCATGCGAGAAGTAGAAACAATAAACTCCACTTGGGACCCCCTCTTTCACACTGTTGCAACCCCACTTACAGCAGATGTTTGTATTTATATGTGTCACAGAAGGGATCTTCCTTTGGATTTTTCTTCCCATCTTTGCTAATAAATACTATTATTTACATGCATGGCATGCCTTGACATGATGCTTTGTCATGACATGTCAATTTGGCTTTCAATGACGGTCAATCTTCAAGATTTGTACTGTCTCCAGTTTACACTGCTCTTCTTGGACACATGTGAATTGTGAATGCGTGGAACTGCCAACAAATTAAGTATTTTAACTGTTCATTTATTTTCCTTCTCGCCCTTTACCCCATGACCATTGGCCTGTTGTAACTGATGCAAAAGCTCTCCTTTTTAGGCCAATCCCTTGTGTTTCATGTTGCAATATATAAACAAAGTTTTGGGAAGATTCGAAGAACTTGCACTTTTAACCATGTCATCTCATCATCCAATGCATAGCAATAACAAAACATATATTATTATGCATTATCTTTTCTTTTTCTTTTTCTTTTGTAACAACACGAATAACAACCAATGCATAACAAAAGGTTTGGCATGTTTTGTTGTTCTCTTCATGAGGTGATGTCATGGAGAAGGAGAGTTGATATATAGCAGTTAGCAAGCATTATAATTTGAGGTACAGAAAGCAACAGCAATGACATTTAAATTAAAGGAATGGGGTATTGAGATAAAGGAGAGTTAAATGGTTGGAATATTTTTGAATCGATGAAAGTTTGAAGGCTCCCACCACCACCACCACCAAAGTGGCACAGTGGCAGAGTTACAGCTTACAGTTACAGAGAGGACCGGCATGCACATGCACATATGCTGTATGCATGCACATTTCATCTCTCATAATTGACCCAACTTTGACTCTAAAATCAAACAAAGCCAGGGAATGAGCTGGCGACACTAACGGATCAAAGTCACCACGTGACTCTGGATTGTCTTTCAATTAGATAATCATATTCAACTTTATTAGGACACACATTTATTAATTCAAATTCAAACTACTAAATCCTCAATATAGCCAACACATATATGGGTGAGGAGGAAGATATATACAACATTTTAGTGGCATCACTTACTAGATCCAAATCTTGAAATAAATTATAAAAATATTTGTTTACTTTTGCTGTGAGTTGAACTGATTCAATTTATTTAATTCGTTCGGGTTTAAAAGGATAGCCAAGCTGTGCCAAGTCATGTTTTTTTCTTCTTTTTTGGTTTTAAGTTGTTTTCATTTTTTGCAGATGTTTGGTTTGGAAACATGTTCAAGACTCAAGTTTTAACTAAATTTTTATTTCAACCACTACAAATGATAGCTTCTGCACAGACATATATCGAGTATCACTAAAGTGTAATGAATCAGACACTACAATATATATCAGATTCAACCTTTTTTAACAGCATTAATCCTTAATGAGTCAACCGTAATAAGTGAAGTTTGAATCACTTTAAAACCTCTATTCAGAGCCAAAGCCCACAAGGGGATGTTTTTATTAAGTTCAAGGTCATATTCAAGTCTTGTATCTATCACTATCTTTCTCTAGCTAGTACACGAGTTGCTTGCATTTGGCTATGTTGAGGCATGTAAATTTCCTTCCCTTCTTCCAAGTTGGACAGCTATGTTGTTCACCAATCAGCAATCACCAATTCATATAACTATTTGAATATTTATCGTGTAAATATTCCTGGTACGCACCAAATGGCTTTGCATTCTAATTGCAACTTCTGTTATGCCAATCATAGGGTGGAAACAAACACAGCTAAAGTCCATGAATCAACAAATGTAATCAATCATACAAATTGTTACTAATAACAACATATCATTATTTGATTTGCAAATGGCAGAGAGAGAGAGAGAAAGAAAAGGGTGAGAGGGGCATAATCTTGAACTCTTGGACTATTGTTCAGAAGTGGAATTACTAGTCTTCAGGACCAAGAAAGCCTGGTAACATGCAGGGAAAGGACACAGACCACTAAAAGTTTATTAACAAAATAAAAAATTTGAAAAACTAAGCTGCAGCAAAGGACAAGGTTGTCACTCACGTGGTTCAGCTCTTTTCAAGTGATTCTGCTAATGGGGTTATGACATGTGGCTGATTCCCACAAATGAAAGCCTTCGAACATGGACCAGTCAAACACATTCGGCAAATTCTTGGAGCTTAAAAGCCTCTTCAATTTGGCCTCATCCCAGTTTTGGTCTTCCATTTCCTTCTAAAACTACTTCCATCTTTTTTCCTCTGATACTAAACCTAACTTAATTCACATTAAAAACTTCTTCTATATTTAATGCCTATGCTCCTTTCCCAATGCCAGATCTCAACAACGAGCTAATTACTAGCCATAGATGATTCTTTTGTGTATAATTTCTTCATAAAAACTTTTATTGAAACAATTGAATAAACTTTTTTTTATATAATTTATACATAAACTAATTTTATATTGTTTGGGTACAAGGTGAATTCAACCATAGAAAGTGGGAACATACTATTTTGATTGAATAACAGGAAGATTATTTAATGTAATATGCAGTGCAATACTTTTTGTAATGTAATTAAAAAGCTGGGAATGGAACCTCATTGTAAAATTGATGCAAAATTGGAGTGAAGATTGTAATATAGTAGTAGTACTGTTTGATCATTGAAAATGGTTACTGTTGAGCATGGTTGGAGGTAATAGTAATAAAACAAATGTGTGAAGAGTAATGATTCTTCTGAGAGTTGTTCTGGAGACAGATATGGACCTACATTTGAAAAACAACTTCCAAAAGTGCTTATGCTGTTAAGAGGCTTTCTTTCAGCCAGTGCTTGCACTGTGATATAAGTTAAAACAGGCCAAGTCACGCTTGCTAAAGCTATTCATTAATTATCCTCACATTTTCGGCTCCCATATTAATTTATATTTTTTTGCTAAGTTGCCAATAATATGTCCCATATATATATTAACATTTTTCAAATTTGGAAAATTTCACATAGATATTGTTAACTTGCCTCTATTTTTATTTTATTTCTTAGTGTTAGATAATGTGTGACTGTCTATTTTTTTTAGTTTTCAATTTGATAATATCATCATTGATTTGTACATCACGTTTTTCTACATTGATATATGTTTAAAAAATAAAATGAGAATCTAGCAAACTCGCCAATTATGAGTTTGGCACTTTAAAAAAAATACGTTATTTTATTATTCTATTCACTCCATATATTAGAAATATTTTTATAGGATAGGCCAGAAAATAAAATGAAAAAATTTATACGATGTATCAAGCCATTAATTATAGTATATCATACCCTTTATTATTATATTTTTAGAAATTAAAATGTGAGAATAGACAATGACTTTTAAATTTATCATGGATAACTTAATCCTCCAACTCTCTTCATTTTACTATATTTTATAATATGTTAAGGTTATAAATATATACTCTTTATCTCTAATAATACTTAATTACTCACTTAGAAGTATGGATTGAGGATTTCCTCGAAGAATATTTATTGCATGTGTTGTTTTGTTAAAAGGATAATTAATCGTGGACAATTTTCTCACTAATTTAATTTAAAATAGAAACTAATTTATATACTAATAATTTCTTAGTCTTTAAAATAGTATTTAATTTAATATAATGATTAATTATTTTTTATTTTTAAAATTAATTTTTATTTATTAATTTTTTTATAGTTTATAAGGTAAATTGATTAAAACTATCTTCAGTCCCATTGAATTGTACAAAAGATCTTCCTACCCATCTATCAATAATTTTCCACACTTTGATGAACTCCATACAACATAAGAAAATATGGGTAGCATTCTCCAAATCCGCTCCACATAAGATACAAAACCCATTCCCAACCTGTATATCCTTGTGTAAAATATTTTCACATGTAGATATTTCCTCCAAAAATAACTCGTCATGTGAAACATTAGCCTGTGGATAAAACTTTTTCTTTTCCAGAAAACCACAAAATTGAAACAAATATTAAGATTATTTTGTGGGCAGAGTTTGAATAAGTAGATTTTACAGTGTACATTTTTTTATGATATTCTTCCATACTCAATCATCTTCCATATGGATGTTAATAAAGACCTTATTTTAGTCTCTCAGAAATTCATCTAACATATCACTCTCCCATTGGTCCATAGTACCCTCTTTCAAATCAGAAATAGAGAATACTCTTAGGTATTTAGCTATGAGGGAATTTTCACCAAGCCAACTATCCCTCCAGAATTGAATATTATTCCCCTTTCCAATACTCCACCCCTATTATTATGAAACCACTTATCATTGCCACTCCCACAAGCCTTTCTAATATCCCTCCACCACCAAGAATCTAAGCTTGACTCATTTGGTCTCTCTATCCATATTTTGATACTAAAATATCTTTCCACAGTCCTTGTTTTCCTCCAAGCCTCAACTTCCATTTACCTAATAATGTCCTATTATACTCCTAAGATCTTTAATACCTAGTCCCCTTATTGTTTTAGGTAAGCAAAGACTCTCCCACTTTATCCAAGCAATTTTTCTTGAGTCATGCCTTCACATTATAAGAATTTCCTTCATATAATCCTAATTTCTTTTTCAACACCCATAGTCAAATAGAAAATGGATAAGTAATACAATGGGATAGTAGACATAATCAGTTTTATGAGAGTAATGTTTCCAACAACAAAAAAACATATGCTTTCCTTTTTGCACTTCATGCATATTTGGGCTTGATTATGTCTGACCTTAACTTCATTATACAACTCCTTTTCCTCTACCTCCCTAACCATCCCCACAAAGCCTTCAGTTACTATAATGAAAAGTAAGAGGACAATAGGATCACCCTGTCAAGACACTTCTTCCTAATTTTTATAATTATTTCCTTCCAAAAGCATTTTCTCCTATGATTATCCCACATTGTCACACCCAAATATTTGAAAGGTACATTCATAATATTACAGTTCAAAATTTTAGAGAACCCATTAATCATTCTATCCTCCATTCCTATCCTTGTTATGCTACTTTTGAAAAAATTACCTAAAGTTCATAAGCTACCTCAAAATCCCTCAATGCACTTTTGTTTGCCAATATGTTTTATATTTCCTCCTTGCACATGAAAATGTTAACATGCTTATTTGGGTTTGATTATGTCCCACCTTAACTCCATCATACATTCCTTTCTCCTTGCCTCCCTAACCATCCCCACAAGCCCTTTAGTTACTATAATGAAAAGAAAAGGGGCAAGAGGGTCACTCAGTCTAAGATCCTTTGTAAGGTAAAATTGATCGGTAAGTGATCATTAACTAAAATAGATATAGAAGAGGATACTAGGCACCTATCAATCCATATTTTGCCCCAAAACCTATATTCTGTAGCATATCAAAACGAACTTCTCTCTTAACTGAGTCATAGACTTTTGAATGTATTTTGAGCAAGTAATAATTATTTTTCATGACATGATTCATTTCATTATTATCTTTTTTGTAGAATGTAGAAAGAAAGAAATTCACATTTTACTTATTCATAATGTAGATTCCTTAAAAAAATGAATAGGCTGAAACGCAAAACGTTACATGATTTGGTTTACATGAAGTATAACCAACAACTTGCTTAAAGATATAATGTTATGGATGAAATAAACCTTATTGTACCGAATGACATTGATGAGTACAATGAATGGTTAGTAGGACAAATAGATAATTATCATGATAATGAAAAGTGAGAAATAAGTTGGTTTTTAATGATGATCTCACTCTTTTATTTATATATATATATATATATTATATTTCTTTTTACCACGATATTTCTATGATTTCATTTATAACTTCATAAAAGATTTTAGGATCCCAATATCTTTCGTTATGATATTATCTTGATTTGTAGTGCAATGTTGGATGCTTAGTTGGTAGGGTGCTAAGAAACTTGTTTGTGTTTTGTATAAGGGTTGTGACACGTGTGAAGTGTCTCATTTTATTTTATTTATTCTTTGCTGATTAAAAAAAAAAGAATGATATGATATGAATATAGTTAATTTTGTTGATAAAGAAGTTGTCCCTGATTTCTTCAATTGATGCAAACACCCAATGTATGGCCCACCCAGCAATGGTAAGAGAAAAAAACACTTCAAATGAAGGATCATCAAAATGCAGAATCTGTGTGCAGTTGTTTCCTTTGAATTTCCGATACATTGATAGAATAAAACGCCGCAACAGGCGATTTTCTCTCAGTTCAAAACTCACACGGGTTGCTGTAAGCAGATAACTTTGTTTAATTGAGTTAATGTTCTTTCAAGCTCAGTATTGTTTATAAATTTGGGCCTTGGAAGTGGTTGCTTTTCAGAAATTTCTTGGTGGCATCACCGAGAGTTGTAGTACGTACGCAATTCCAACACCATTTTGTTTTGGTTGATTAATGCCTCAAAAACTGTAAACAAAACAAAACTCCATGAGAAGGCAAAGGCAAATGTGCAGCATCTCAGGAATATCTAGGTCACACGAACGTCTATCCAATTAAATTAATTACCAATGAATACGAGTTATGCTCTCCCCATAAAATGCCTGCAACCCCAGTAATAAATCAATAAAGATGCCACTGCCATTAATGTGTTGATACGAACTCAATTTTCTATACTGCTGCTGCATTAAGGTAGGAGAATATATAATCACATACTGCATCAAATGTCCTAAAGTTTTTTTATAACCATTGGTACCAGTTATTTGTTAACTTTTAGAACCTTTAGAAAATTTGTCCTACGTAGTCACGTCAAATCATAATTTCGGGCTTCTGAAAAAACTCCACTATAAATATGTGATGAAGAACCTTGAAATTATTTCTCCTAGTAGAAAGAACAGGAGACTCGTTAGATTAATTAAGAACTGTTTGTTGATTAAACGATTCAGTTCTTTAGGATTTTTTTTTTCTAATTGCAACGGAAGTTAAAGAGCTGCTTCAATTTGTCTGTCATGTGCCCTTGATAATTATCTGTCATAACTTATATCTCAAGGTCTCTTCTCTGATTTCATTTTTCTTCACATCATAATTGCAGTTTTTCCAAGCATCATGTATAAGAGATTATCTAGAGTGAGAAAACAACTGGGCAAGGAATCAAAGACAAAGTAACATTAAAATTTACCTTATATATATATATATATAGATATAGATATATCAGAACTATTACACCTGTTACTATAACTAAGCATGATAGTCAGTTAATCACATACATTGGACCAACAAACTACGTACTATAACCATTCTAGCACTCAAGAAAAGAAAAAGAAACTAAATATTTAGAGACACGAACGACATAAACAGTGAACAAGATAATCTATGGTCCTTGGTTGTCCCAAAGTCTAAAGACTTAGCCCAGTTTCTTCCCACTCATCATCATCCTCGTAAACTCGTTCAAGTCAATAAAACCATCTCCATTACCATCGACCCCTTTGACCATTTTTTTGCATGCACTAAGGCTGCAACTCTCTCCTAGCCTCTTGAGAACTTGGGACAACTCCTGAGCACTAATCTTCCCATCACCGTTCAAATCAAACACTTGAAAAGCATTCTTGATATCCGCTTCTTTAATCCTACCCTCTCCGTTGAGCATCTCCACGAACTCTCTGAAGTCAATGAAGCCATCTCCATCAGAGTCCATCACCCTAAAAGCCTTGACTGCTTCAGCTTCCCCAATGCCCCTATCTAAAGCCCTTGCAGCAGCCTTGTACTCTTCAAGTGAGATCTTGCCATCTTTGTTGGTGTCAAATTTTTGGAACACCCATTTCATTTCCTCTTCTTTTGGTTGGAAACTTTGTCCTTCATTATTCGATGTTTGTCTTGATATGAAGCTGTTCTTCTGGGCTAAATGCTTGCGTGAAGAGGAGGGCTTCCATGAGAAGCTATAGTTGAACTTGAGGAAACTCAAATTCGACATGTATATGGTTTGTTTTAGGGTACAAAAGGTACACAAATATTAGGCTTAAGTATGATTATGAATGCTACCACATCATGGTTTGTTTATATAGATATATAACGTTCCGCCTTTGGATTCCCTCGAAGCTCAAGATATTTTTTCTGAGAAAAAGTAGTGGAATCTGAATAAAGACTCATTCCAATGCACAGAGTTTAAACTCTAGTTGATATATATGCTTTATGCTACATTCTTTACGATTGTGAGTTTCCCCTCACACACTAGCTTGGTGAAGTTAGAATATTTTTTTGTGGACGGTATTGGTCAATTCACGTAATTGTTAGGTTGAAATGCAATCTATGTTGGACGATTCCTTTCTATCTTTTTCGTAAAACCGTGTATTCACCACATGCCCCCTCACAGAACTCAACGAATCCTATTCTTTGGACAGTTATTAATACGTGATGATGTATATATGCATGTACACGAACCTTTCTTTCTTTTGGACTTGAAGATATGAGAGATAATCATTCCTGTTCTGTATATTTTAATGCATATTCAGTGTTTTATTTCACTTTACTGTTTTTTATTTCATTCATATCAAGTAACACTAGATGATGACACTCGTCTGAAGTTCGCTAATATATTCTCCTTACCACTTTTGCTGTTGAAAACTTTCTTCAGTATATAAACTCACCTAATTTTCATTGAGCCAGCAAGTTGTATAGATATGCAAGCATCAAAGAAAAAGCATGACAAAGACAACAAGTGGCCGAGAGTTTTAAACTGATCCCTCACAATTCTTAATAACAATGTCTACTTCCCATTATTCATGAATACAGGAGCGTTTACAGTAATTTATTGTAACTTATTTCAACTTAATATGACATAGAACTTGCCATAAACCTTGCAAGGATCTTATGATATTTCTATAAGTTGTTGTCAGTTATTTCAATAATATTTCTACGATCATTTACGAAAATAGTTTAGGAACTTATGACTTAAACATTTTACGTAAGTGTTTTGGAAAGAGATTACTTAAAGAGAGAGAATCTAATGCCACTCAAAATAAGTTGTTGTTGCTATTGTCTCTTCAAATATATAACCAACTTATACGTGTGATTATATGATAAATATTACTATTTAGCAAGCACTTAATTAAGTCATTTAATCAAACATGTCTTACGACAAGTACCAACACGTGCTGCTTGGGCTGAAGCAAGCCCATCAAGTGGCCATATTTCAAAAAAGGCAATTGTTTCCTGCACCCAACACTTTTGCACCCAACACAATTTCAAAAATTCCGAAAATACTTTTTATTCCAGAAATGAAAATCCAGAATTGAAAATAATGCATTCCATAAAAGTAGATCTGGAAGAGATTATTGTGTTCTAGATATAAAAGTCCGGAACCAAAAAATCAAAATCTCATTATGAATAAAAAAATTCAGAATTGAAAATAATACATTTTGAAAAAATTTATCTGGAAGAGATTATTGTGTTCCGGAAAAGGGGGTCCAGAATGTAATTTTATATGTACCCTATTTTTTAAGGGTATTTTTGTCTTTTCCCGTGCAATTGCAGTTATATGGTGCAAGAAGCAATTACCTTAAAAAAAAGTCAATTACTATCTGCATCCAATGATTTTGCACCTGCATCTAATCAATTTTGAAAATTTCAAAATTGTCCTTCATTCTAGGATTGAAAATTCGAAACTAAAAATACATTTCAAAAAAATAATTCTGTTATTTCAGAAAAGGAATTGCAGAAAAAAAAATCTGAAAAAGTATTCTAGAAAACTAAATCTGGAAAAATGTATTGCAGAAATTCAAATCTATAAAATCTTCAAAAGTATTTTAGAAATACAAATCTAAAAATGTATTTTAGAAATCCAAATTAAGAATACATTTTATCCTGTAACTTCACTCCTATTTAAAAACTAAAAAGAATATTTTTATCAGTATTGGATGCAGGTACAAAAACATGCGAAGGAGGTTCAAACAAAAACATAGGTGTATGAAGCAATTTCCTTCGATAAAAAAAAAACTCATCAAACAGCAATAGGTAATCATACATAAAGGGAGACAAAGTTTAGGCATTTTCTTCCTGCATCATATCATTTTTTTTATATGCACCCAATCAAAAATTTTAAATTCAACTTTGTCCCTGTTATATATTTACTTACGGATGTCAATATCCGGACTAGATCAATTTTGATCTGCACCCATCATTTATTTTTAAATCTCAAATTGCTCTTGTGGTCTTTTCCAAATTTTCACATCTGGAATGAAAAAGAAAAAGCTTTTAGATTTTAGCATCCGAAAAACAATATTGTTCTGCTGATTGTCATATTGGAATGTGTTGCAGATATAAATATCCAAAAAAATAAGCGTAAAACTGATATTTTCTTTGCAGTATTGGATGTAGGTCATAATTGGTCTAGTGGAGGGAGAATTAGCGAAGAAAAAGGCAAATGCTCCCTGCACCCAACACTTTTGAACCTGCACCCAATATAATTTCAAAAATTCCAAAAATACCCTTTATTCTAGAAATGAAAATTCAGAATTGAAAATAATGCATTCCAGAAAAATAAATTCGAAAGAGATTTTTGTGTTTCGGATATAAAAATCCGGAAAAAAAAAATCAAAATCCCATTCCGGATAAAAAAATATGGAACAGAAAATAATACATTCCAGAAAAATTTATCCGGAAGAGATTATTGTGTTCCGAAAAAGGGGATCCAAAATGTAATTTTATATGCAACCCATTTTTTCAAGGGTATTTTCGGTTTTTCTCCTGTGATTGGGTGCAGTGATATGGTGCAGGAAGCAATTGCCGAAGAAAAATAGAGAAAGGGATGCTCATAGGCTCTTGCTACCTACACCCAGTGTTTTTGAACTTGCATCCAATGTCTTATGTAAAATGACAAAAATGTCCTCTTTAGTTTTAAATAGGAGTGAGGGTATGTAAAAATGTATTCTGGATTATATTTCGAAATGCATTTTCTGATTTTGGTTTCTAAAACACTTTTCCAGATTAAGCTTAGTGGAATAGTTTTCCAAAATAGATTTTTAGAATTTTATTTTCCGAAATCTTTTCTCAGAGTATGTTTCTAGAATATTTTTTTAGAATTTAATTTTTGGAATGTATTATTTATATTCTGGGTTTGCTTCTCTACATTGATATTTTGATTTTTTTTTATAGAATTTCATTTCCAAAATGTAAAAAATTTATTAAGATTTACTTTTTCTGAAATGTATTTTTTATTAGTTCCAGATTTTCAAATCCAGAACAAAAACAGTTCTAGAATTTCAGAAATTCTTTAAGTGTAGGCTCAATAAGGGAAATTTCTTCTTGCACCCCTACATTTTTCTTCCTGCACCCCGACAATGTTATGCAAAGATCAAACTATCCCTATTATTTTTTAAAAACCCTAAAATACACTTGAACTGTATTTATTTTTTTGCACTGGATTATGCAAAATTTTCTTCCGGAACACCCCCTCATCCGGAAAATAAAATGATTCAGTTCCAGATTGATTAATCCGTAGCACACTCCAGATTTCAATTTTTGGTAACCACGGTGTCCTTTTTCAAATAAAAGGTCAAAGCCAGTTTTGGGATTTAGAAAATTGTGAGGGTGCAGGAAGAAAAACGTAGAGCTGCAGGAAGAAGAAGCCCAAAATCTTTGGGTCCATAAAGCGATTCTCATGTTCATTTGATCCTAGGAAGCATAATCCATAAAGCCCAAGACTACTAAAATCCAATATCCCTATATTTTTTAGAACCTATTTTAAATCTTCCATACACATAAATCATTATTTTAATTAGGCGTAAATGTAATTTAAATTTAATTACCACTAATAAAATAATATCACTTATATTAACATCCAAATTATCGGTCCTTATATTAAATCTAATAGAACAAAACTTAGCATCTTTTTTCCTTACATAATTCACTTACTCTTTTTTTTACCATGAGACGAGAGAAAATTTGCACGTTATATTGGAATTTTTAAATTTGAACTTGTTTCTATAATATTCTTTTTAATGAGAGTTGTTTATATATGAGTTTATTATTAATAAAACTACCATTTTAATAGACTTGAATTTTAAAGAATTTAATCTTATGATCCTATAAAACTTTGCTTTTATGAGTAAAAATATTGTATAAGTAACTTTTATTTAAAAATACGATGATAAAATGAAAATAAATAAAAGATAGAGTTAGAAATGAAGATGGGTAGAGAATTCTTTACGTCCCAGAACCAAATTGATTCGATTAATTCATTATTTCAATTTTGTTCCTTCTGTGTGTGCTATTGGCAAAAATTCAAATTTCTTAGTCGGAATCTCATATTGGAGCTTTATAGATGGAAAATAAATATTAATAAAAGAAATAATGTCACTAAAGATAATGATTAAGTTAAACTTTCAGTTGAAAATATTTTTTTATCAATAAAAAGTCTATGGACACACACCAAACTAACACTTTTATGTTAATAAGAGCATCAAGCTTTATGTTTGCAATTGTTGATACACAATTAGGTTAAAAACAAGAAAATAAAAAACTAAATTCATTAATTCTTAAAAAAAAATTATTATTTTCATTTATTGTTCTTATATATAATTAAAATATGTTATTCTTCTATATTCTCAAACTATAAACCTTTATCACGTTACCCAAAATAGAACTTTTTAAAGTCGTATGCTGATACACAATTAGGTTAAAAACAAGAAAATAGAAACACAAAAGTTCATCTTAAACTTTCTTTTTCTATTTTCATTTATTGTTCTTACATATAATTGAAAAGATTTTGTTTTATACTCTCATACCTTAACCCTAAACTCGTTATCCAAAGCAGAACTTTTAAAGTCGTTAGCTGTCGCAGAGAAAAGAAAGGTGCAAACAAAGTATGTCAGGAAAAATATGTGTGCATGGTGTAGAGTTTGACCTTAATCCTTGGTGGAGGCAACAAAGTTGAAAACAGATCACACAAGATGCATCATTCTCGGGACAATAAGGAACCTGTAATCTAAAAGTTTTGCATTTATTCATGATTTAAAGCAAAAGAAAAGTGACCCCTTTTTAAGGCAAAAGTGAAACCGGCAAACACTTTGAACAAAAGTGAAACCGGAAAATACTTTGAACAGAGATGTTTTGACCGTTCCCCATGCAATCTCCAATTTACGATATTATTACACTTTACCACGTTACAGTATTAGGACCCTAAACACTCTTCTATGTTAAACTAAAGAAAAACAAATTCCAATTCTAAAGAAGGAGAATGAGTACAATAGTATGAATTTGGACCAATTCTGGAATATTATGTTATTACCCTCTGCATAGGTGGTTGGATCAATTAAAATTAATTTGCACTGCAGAGGTATTAAGCTAGAAAATATTTTGTGTGTGTTGTGACATAAAGATATGGAAATTGTCAATCATTTACCCTAAACTCTATTTACGAGTTTGAGATTATCTATGTTTGGAAATAGGATATGAAGTTGTATGTGGATAAGGATAATTAGTGAGATTTGGAGACACAAAAACAACATAAATTTTAAGGATACTTTTCTTGATCTGGTTGAAATTTTCAACGTGGCACAACTAAAAGTTTGGTCATGGAAAACATGTAAAACTAATATGATCAGTTTTCTTATGCTCAATGGTGCATTGACCCATTAACTTGTTTAAAATTATAGGCACAGGGTCCCAAATTTATAAAAGCTATTTATCTTTATACATTACAACTTTCACTTGATCTTTGTGCCTATACTAGACAAGTTGTTGTTTGATTGCATGAGAGATGTATGAATAGTAGGACAATACATATTGTATGTAGCCAGGAAGAGGACAACACTTAAATGTGGCAGCTGCTGTGGTGGAGCTCATGTTATGTAGCGGACAAAAAATCTAAAGTTTATATGAGTTGAGCTGAAAACAAGAATGCATTCATGCATATAAGATAAAAACAAGAAGCCATAAGTTATTCACTCTTAATGAAATTACATTTATATTGTACACTTTTTGTGAATAATTAGTGTTAATTATTGTGCAACATGTGTTTAACTTGTTTGGACCGGTTAACCAATTATTAGGAATAAAACATGTTTTGTAACTAGGTTCCACTTTTTTAGGCGTATCTTGTATAGGATGTTTTACTTGTTGATGTTTTTTGGTATCAAATGAAGTTTTGTATAAGGGTAATGACGTCCTTAAAATATCTTCATTCTTTTATTTTATTTTTTAACAATAAAAAATAGTTGACAATCCAAATTAAACTATTGATTGTTAATATACTAATATGAACTTAAAGCGATATGTCTAACTAATGTAATATTTTTATTTATTTATTTATTTATTTTAAAACTATTTAAATTATATTTTTTACATTAACTTCCATGTTCTTACATATTTTGTATACAACAAATCAAATTAAACATTCAAAATACAAGTTAGAATGGTATAAGTGGGTCAAACATAGTTGAATTAAAAAGAATAATATTACAAAATAAACAGATTAAATATCTTTATTTTCAAACAAAAAGTTAAAATCATGAGTAAATAAAGTAAATTATATTTTTCATCTTTTGATTAATTTTTATTATATGTTTCAATGGAGAATTTTTAGAGGATAATTCATTTTGATAGAGAATTTAAAAATATTTTTTGGTAAAATATGTTATATGAATAAGAAATTTTTTAAAGAATTTAAATTATAAAAATTTACCAAGTATTTTGATCCCTTAAAATCATAAAATTTCAATTTTTTCATAAATTATGAAATTGAACATTTTCAATATTTTTTTTTACACTTATTTCTATCTTCTTTTTTTCATTTTCTCTCATCGGTTGAGTTTTGATAAAGATATGTCTCCTTAGTTAAGTTATACAAAATATGTTTTCATTTCTCTCTAATTTTTTTTTATGTAAGACTATTATTTTTCGAAAGATGATTCTTGTTTTTTTTTTTTTTGTTAAAGTTAAGTATATTTTTATTGATGTTAAAAATACTTTTTTTTAGACTAACATCAACTTAAAATTGTAAGAACATTCATTTTTTAAATTTTAAAATAGATGTGCAAAATAATTAACAAGTGATAGTAAATTTAATTTTTAATCTAATAAAAGAAATATTTATGGAGTTTATGACGATGTAGATAACAATATAATAGTGAATTTTGGTTATTTGGGTTAAGTTTATATACAACATTAAAACAAAAGTGATAGGATAAGCTTAAAAGGATAAGGGTTCCATTAGGAGATTCTTTATCCTTCTTACTTTCAAAAATCAAAAACATATTCTTCGTTATTCTCTCTTCTTCCTTTCCCTTTCATCTTCTTCAAAGAATCTAAGTTTTCATTTTTAACTATCTTGTGTCACCAATAGTTTAAGCGAGTGAGAAGTCTTCTTTTTGCCTAGAGTAAGTTTCTTCCTTCTTCTTCTTTTCATTTCATTCTAATTTTGCTTTGAGGTTTTTCATGTAATTGATTTAGGGTTTTATTGGGATTGAGAGAAATTGATGTTTTGATTTTTAGTTCTTTTGAGGTGCTTGACTTGATTTTTTAGTTGATCGAGAAATTCTCATGATATTTTGATGCTCTATTTTCTTTTATTTGTTGATTGAGTAACTATCATGACATTTTGATGTTCTATTTTCTTTTAATTGTTGATTGAGAAACTCTCATGACATTTTGATGTTCTATTTTCTTTATTTTTAGTTTTTTTTTTAAAGTACAAGGAATATTAAGGGAATAGAAACTAGTTATTTTAAAGTTGAAGTTTGTTTTATAAAAATTCGTCAAAAACTAAATTAGTGGGTAAGGAATTACTTTTCATAACTAAATGACTACTTGACATCTAAATTAAGAATAATTTGTTGATATCCTAGGTGTTAAACTCAATATAATCTTTCAAAAAGTATCTAATGTTTAAATATTTAATTTATAATTTATCTTTTATAGACAACAAATATGTTTTATTATTATTATTATTTATAATTTTAGTGTTTTTGAATGTAATAAATTATATATATATATATATATATATATATTATGGTTATTTAAAATAATCAAATCATCCTTCTAATTTATATACTATTATAATAGTATTAAGATGAAGTTAATATGTAAAAGGTGAAACAAGACTAGGAAAGCATTTTTAATTTTTAACTGTTTGAGATGTATACATGTATTTTGTGTTTAAATAATTTTGAAAACTTATAATTCAATATATATATATATAATGGTTATTTAAAATAATCAAATCATTCTTCTAATTTATATACTATTACAATAGTATTAAGATGAAGTTGATATGCAAAAGGTGAAACAAGACTAGGAAAACATTTTTAATTTTTAACTGTTCG
>Ga0123342_1005716_pt1 | contig 17797 bp, 8 predicted proteins | sample Turbeawhitnodule_FD_89960 | JGI IMG/M metagenome (GOLD analysis project Ga0123342, IMG submission 89960) | Root nodule microbial communities of legume samples collected from Mexico - Turtle bean Mexico white nodule | ecosystem: Host-associated > Plants > Roots > Nodule | place: Mexico: Nepantla...
ATTTTTTTATTTTTTTTTTTATATTTTAATTATTTTTTTTTATTTAAACTTTTTCATTATTTCAAATAACACCACTTTTTTTTGGGTGATTCCCTTTTTTTTTTTTTTTTTTTTTTTTGCTTTTTCGGGTGTAAAAGGTTTCGGGATTTCTTTTATAAAATAAGGTAAAAATTAGTTTTGTAATTTAGAGAGTTGTGCAATATATTTAAATGAGATGGAATGTTAAAGAAACTTCCACTTTAGTGGTGTGATTTTCATGATTTTTTATAAGAGTTCGGATACTCTTAAATTAATTTTTTTAATTTATTTATTTATTTATTATTGATAAAAAAATTGTAGTCACCTATGTTTTATACATTGATTTGTAGACTTTTTTTTGTTTGGAAGAATATAATTTTCTCCTATAATAAATTTTGGAACCATCCAATGTTACCAAGCAGCAATTCTCAGGCAACATCATGGTCCTGATTTAATTTTTGCAATGAAAATAAGGATTATAAAATCTAACATCTTTGTCATAATTTCAAAGGCCAAGGTTTCTTCTACACGTGCTATTAACTAGGACGGCTACAATAAATTTTCCATTTATTCCTTTGAATTTCGATAAATTTAAATGAGGGAACACTATCAACTAAATCCCAGTTTAGAGTTACTTGATTAGTTTTTTTTCCTTCTCATTCGAGAATTACGTATACGATGTCTTCGTATTAATTACAATCACTTCATTTACGTTCAAAGTATTCATATTTTTCTTCGTAGAGAGGCTAAGCTTTCTATTTTTCATTAAATAATGTGATATTTTTTGGTACATATATAATAAAAATGTTAGTATTTAAATTTTTACGGTTAAATCCAAATAACTTAGATTTAAACTTTAAAATAATTTTTATTTTATCAAAAAAAATTAATAAATAATAAAAATATTTAAAAAACATTTCAACTCTTATATAAACACGTCAACCTAAAATTATAAACACAAGAATAAAATTGAGATACAAACCGATACAACAATCCAAAACTATTATAATCTAACTAATACTTTTTGATAAATTTCATATAAACTAGTGGCTCTAAACACTCATTAGAAAAGGGAAAAACTAATTAAACCAACTTTCAGAAAAACTCATAACAATTTTTTCGAAATAGGATCTTACATTAGCATCGTGGAAAAAAATGGTACCTAGATTTCATTCCTTTCCAAATAAGGTAAGCCGTTTAGGAGTATAGGCTGAATTAATTGAATTGTTAATTTTTTTTTTTCAATTGCTTTAATTAGTAAAAATGCTACTATAGATTTCTATTAATACCACCATGCCAGTACATTGGTAGCAGTCAATTGGAATGGACCACAAGAATATAGATCATAAAGTAATCCCACTTTATATTTTCTAGATAAAAGGGCTAATTAAATTTAATCGCATGGCTTTCACTGCTTAAAATATTAGAAAATAGTAGCAAGAAGCAAAAAGAAAGAGATTTTTTTTTGCTCTCTTTTTCCCTTTAAACAATTAGGGTGAAACGTGCCAATAATTGCAGTATCCCAACACAACTAGGGGGAAGGAAAACAAAAATTGAGTTACGTATTTATACCCTTATGATCCATATGAAAATTATGCATATTTTACGTACCGACCAGTATTATGCTACATATTCATCCACCGAGGCTGCTAGGGTTACGGGCTGCTTCATTAGTTTAAATCAAAATGAGGAGAATTTTTTATTGCTAATTGTTATTTATAAGTATTTTATGTCCCTTAATCTTATTATATAAGCCAAGTGCAAAGTGGGTGGGGAAGAAATCTGGAATTCCATTGAATTTCGACATGTATTAGATGCTGGAGAAGGGTGACATGTCTCTTAAAATATTGCCACAAGCTCAGATTTTATATGCTTTTGTATATATATATATAAATTGAGTTTTGTTATGGACCACCATATGATTATTATCTGCTTGCAATGTGGAGTTTTTAATGTGATCGAGGGAAAAGAATGATGCATTATTCCATTGATTCGTCCATTTTTTCTCGAATTAGATTTCAGAAATCATTTTCTTTGGATAAGATTGCAAAGTCTGAAGGACAAGCTGTATTGCTGGGTGCGTCGAATCTACATGCATGTTTATTAACTACTATATAATAAAACTTTATAATATAAGTATTTCTTAATATATATATACGTATGGGTGATTATGATCACACGTATACTCATGAATGGCACTAATTTTTATTACACAACAATCATGTGGAATCAGATGTAAAGTTTAAACATGTACTGTGTCGGATAGTGTCCACGGGATTTCTGCTACTTTGTGGTTGAGTTTTATATTAGGTCTCAAATAATTCTCTCTCAGGTTTCATATTACTTTATCAACTTTTCTTTTCTCACGGGATTCCCTTCGATAAACAGAACTAGTTAATTTATTTTTTTTAAAACTAATTTCATCACGTATAAAATGAAATAAATTTAATTACTTAAAAAAAAACTCTAAAGAAATAGAATCCATGGTCGGTGGGCATGGCAAAGAGATTGATTGTGGCAGATTTTATCCTCTCCATGCATTCTCCAGAGTGGGTTATTTTATTATTCATAAAAATTTAACACAAATATTAAGAAATTAATATTTTTTTTATCAGTAAAGAATAAACAAAATAAAATGAGACACTCTCAATTCTTATATAAAATTCCAAAAACAAATTTCCTAGCACCCTACCAACTAAGGATCCAACCAGCATTGTACTTATAGATCAAGATAAAATCTCAGTACAAGATATAGAAACTCAACAAATTCGGTTACATCAACCCACTAAACTAAATAAGGTCTTTGTCATCAGGCTGAAGTACTATAACCAAGTGCCAAAGTCGACAAACCAATACAAGACACAACATCCAACAACTAAGCCATATCTTTGTAGCAGACTGAATTGTACCAAATAATCAAGTTTTAAATAAACCAAAGATAATATGCAAAAAGTACATAATAACTTCCCAAACTGGACACAACACTAACAAAAAAAACATCACATATCTATTTTTCGCAGCTCAAAACACCATAAAGATTTCAACACTAAACCGATAAGCATAATAAAAACAGTGGATTTAAAATTGCGTTAAAAGGAGGTGTGTAAAAAAAACATGAAACTATCAACGTGTTGGCCTATTGTAAAGTATTGTTTAGGGCGTATACTTAATATTCCATTAGATATTTTAAAAATAGGGAATGGTTTATACTTTTAATCATACTTTTAGAAATGGTTTGCAAAATTGATATTTCAGTTATGGAAAGGAAAAAACGAAGCATGTTTCAACACGGCTATAATGAGTTCTTATTGGATTATTTTACACTATTTGTTGGCACACTTGATGTTTTATTTATTGTAAGAGAAGAAAAAAGAAGCAGGAAAGAATACATAGGGTATAAAATAAAGCACTACTTATTTTAATATAGATATTAACAGAAGAAGATTGAAAACTATGATCTACTTTGGTTAAATAATGTGGTTTGTTCCTGTGGATTAAATGGACGTGTTAGCTAGGTAGCTAGGTAGGTTGGTAGGGGCTTTCTTTAAAGTCCCATTAGTTGCTCTCAAAAGGAAAATGGGATTCCATAAAATTGATGCTTCATTGGTTCTTATATATTCTGCCACAACTATTGCTGTTATTCATCAATTTCTGTTTTGGAATGTTCTTAATTTCCCTACATTTGCACCACCTTCTCCAATCTGATTTAAGAATGTTGCATTTCTAGAAACCCCTTTAAGTGGAATTTTCATATTATATGTAGTAGAATGTTAGAAGCCAGATAGTGTTTTTTAAAGAATTTTAGCAGAATATGTATCCCACTGTGTGGATGACAATTCCCATTAATGTGATGGTGATGTCAGAATGAGTCCATAATTGATTCTGAGTGATAAAATAAAGAAACCCCATTAAGCACTGAAGCTGTTTTCCAATTATCATCCAAAACAGATCAAAACTAAACAGTGCTGCTTATATTTAACTTTGTGTTACAGTAGGAAGGGCAATGATTTGCCTTCATCACAAAGTTCTGAGCATATTACTGTACTTACATCACATCATATGATAACACTCAATAGGGCAATACCATCAAACAAATTTAAAGAGTTACCCATCTTTTCTATCTTCTCAAGGATGGTAGAATGAGATTTCTACAGAGTTACCCATCACATTATATATATAGATAGATAGATATATAGATATACCCATATAATTTTTAAATACTCATTTGAAATTAATTTAATTTTGGTAATTTAAAAAAAATGAAAATGTTAACTTTGTCCTCAAATTAAAGTTTATCAAATTTATCAATTGAACTTAATTAAAATTACTTATATTTTTAAAATATTATATATGATTTAGATTTATTTTTTATTATCTTGTTACAATTTATTTTATTATATCATAACTACTTAATAAGTCAAAAAAGTTAATATTTTTTAATTGTTACTAGTCATATATTTCTCCAATTTTAAAGATAAAAAACTAATTACGTTTAAAATAACTTTTTATTTAACCATCCTTCATCATATTCAAAAAGAAATTAAAAATTTAACTCAGTTAATTAACTGACATTTTTTTAATCATAATAGTGTGAAATTAGTTAAAATCTATTTATTTATATAGTCACACAAAACTATAATGGTATTGTTTATACTTGAGTATCAATGAATCATTACTAACTTATCTTCTTATATCATTTCATATTTTTATTCTCTCTTGACTTTTTAACAATCAATTTTATTTTATTTTAAGTTGTGTTGGAGTGAGAGGAGAAGGATGACGATTTGAAAGAGTAGAACTCTCAAAACTTGAGAAAAAAGTATGAAAAAATAAGTGTGCTTGGATTCGAATGTTTTAGAGTGAATTTGTTAAAAAAAATTATTGAAGTTTGTCACTAATATACTGATATATGATATTGTAAGAATATTTTAATTTAAAAAAATATAAAATATAAAATTACAAATTATAAATTTACTTTTATATTTAAAAAAATAAAATAATCAAATATAAAGCATTTTGTGTACATTTAGATGAATTAAAATTATGTAAGTTATTTTCAATATCATTGAATAATTAATTTTAAAAAATATATAAGCTAATAATTTACATATAAATGTAAATTATAAATATATGTAAAAAATATAAATTATTATATAGAAATAAATAATTTAAATATTCATGAATTTAAAAATTAGAATTAGAAAATAATTCTATATTAAATGTAAATAGTATTATTATATTTATAATTATTATTATTATATAATTTATTTATTATAAAAAACTAAATATTTTCTATGAATATGAATATTTTATTTTAATATGAATTTTATTAATTATTATTATTTCATTTTATTAAAATATTTGTGTTAGTTAAATTTATGTAATAATTAATATATATAAAAAGTGTAAAATTGAAAAAATCACAATGATGAGAGCTTTCCTTTACCTTCTCTTTATTTTAAAAGAAAATTATATTTAGTGTTCTTTTTCTTCTGCACAAAATCCAAATTAATAATACATCTCTTAATTCAAGTTCGTGAAAAGTAAACCACTAAAACAAATAGATCTTTAGTGGTCTTATTCTACTAATCCTACCAAAATATTCTCAGTATTTTTGTAATTTATCGACATATCAATACTGAATCTTAAAAAAACAAAGAAATTACAATGATAAATCACTAAAGGCGAATATAAGAAGACAAATTCTCCATAGCAAGATTAAATGCTTCCCTTTCCACTTACATAGTTTGCTCTTAATCTTATCCAGTAACAACATCTAAAATTGATTTTTCCAAGAATTTTCATCTGCGAATAATCTTAAGTATTTTAAAGAGAATGGACATTTGAGTACCCAGATTAGATAAGTAAAAATTATAAAAACGTACTCTAAATCCTAACTTTTATAAGTCATCATCATTTAAATAAAACTTACAATAAAATTTTATAAATAAAGGCATGGGTAGAGTTAAAAACACTTGCACGTATGTAATATTTAAAAAAAATTACAGTAAAGTTGATGCATTTAAGAGAGTTAATGGTATGTGAGATACTCTTTGTTATTACTTACTACCATTTTGTAGAAATAAAAATATAAGCTAATCTCTTATTCTCTCCGTAAGAGGTGTTTAACATGAACGCGGAGGAAAGCTTGTAATGTTTCAAACCATTTTAAAAATAATCTAATATCTTTATCATAAAGAAATAAAATAATGTTAATTTTTCTATTATTTGATTAATTATTGATATCAATATTATTTTCATAACCAATTATTGATGTCTCGGATAATCTTTTAGAGATTAAATTATTCTCACTAATTATGTTTTATTTTTAAAGATAATAAGGAAGACTATGAAGCGTTAGGGACATGAACCAAAAGAGATCAGTGTGAACCCATAAAAGTGGATATATGAGCATTGTGTAAAGCAAAATGTTTGTGGCTTAGTTTTATTTATTTTTTCTTTTCTCTCTCATAAATTAACAACAGAGGTCTATAGGAGTCTTGTTGTCTTCAGAAAAATCTATCTTTTTTTTTCTTTTATGTTTTATTTTGCATATTATTTATAAAAATGCTGAGCGGATATGTTTGTGATAATTTAATATTACTAATGTTCTTTAAAAAAATATCAATACAATTATTATTATATTAAAAATTTGCTCTTGAAATTCCTGTCTTTATTACGGAGGGGAAAATTGTTTGAGTGGTGAAGTTTTTCAAAATATTGTTTTTATCATTTTTTTCAGTGAAAGTTTTAAATAAACTTCTTCATTATCTTGTATTGTAGTATAGTACATTATTTGGATTAATTAAACAAAGAACAACATTATTATATAGTGTAAAATATCATGTTGTTTTGGCATACAAATGCTGACTTTGGTTACCTACTGAGTGAGAAAATGCTAAAGTTGAAACAGCTTCTTGTCTCATTTTTCTTGTTATGTCTACAGAAAGTTGTATAAACAAAAAAGTTTTCTAGATTGTCGCAAAAACATGAGTAGAAATATTAGAAAGTGCATCCATGCACCCTTTCTTCTCCCATCAAAACTTTATTAGTGTGTTGATATCAAAGTTATCGATCAAGTTTCAAATTCAATTTTGATAAGATTAGTTTGAGATCGAGTTTTGAAATAATTAAATGTAGATATATTTTTTAGATCCTATGGTAAAATCATTTCTTTTATTTCTAACACTAATATTTATTTAATTATTTTATTATAGTGAATTTTATATTAGTATCTATTCAATAATTTTATTGTATTGACTTTTATATCAGTTTAAGTGATAATCGACATGGTATGTGTAGTTTTAAAAAAAATAACTTTTATTATAAGTGTCTCCCAATTTTTAATTGAAAGGAATTTGAATCGGCCTAAACAAATATTTTGTAGTAAAATAAACTTTTAATATTTAATCAAAATAGTAAACATAAACATTTACTAGCTAATATTTATGTGTGGTAATTTAATAATAAAATGTATAATTCAAATAATATTTAATATTTATCTAATATATAAAAATAAATAAATAAATAACCAAATCTTATTATTACTTTGAAGTGGTGATGGGAGAATGAAGGTAGCTACAATTCCTTCTTGGTAGAAGTTAGGGATGTAAACATGGACTAATCCGTTTGGTATGGGTTCATTTTGCATTGTCCCGCAAAATGTAGGTCAGATTGGTTTATTATGTTTAAGTAATGCAGGTTCAATTTCTTGGTCTGTCCTACATAAAAAAAAATTCATAAAAAGAATATTGATTTCCTTATAATATATATAAAAGTAGAAGGAGATTATTTTTAATTAAGGTGTTTCTTTCTGCATCCCATAAAATTACTTCTTGCACTTCATCAATTTTAAAATTTAATTTTCATAATCTAAAAGTCAATTTTAGAAATAAAAATTTAGAAGAGAAAAAAAATCCCAAAATAACCATTTTGAAACAACTATTTTACCTTTCAAAATTCGAGTTCTGAAATTTATAGGGTGCAAGAAAAAATTTGAAGGTATTGTTCGCTTTGGAAATCTCCTAAGCTCCGGGGGGAGTGATTCCCCCTTAGTTGAGGGGCTAATTAAGGTGCTTTTAGAGATCGGTGTTCCGTCACGGTTTTATCCTTAAAAGACGTATTGATAAGTTGAGAGATGAAGTTGTATTTAGACTGTCATCGACCTCAACTTTTGAGCGATATGAAACTATATTAACGGTAGCGGAACTATATTATTGTTCCCTTTTCATTGTTATTATCATTTATCATTATTTTAATTTTATTAAAATATTATTAAAATTGAATGCGATTAATGTTTATCCTACTGTTATCTTATGACATTTTATTCCGCTCTTATATTTTATGGTATCTTAAGAATCAAACGAGTAAGATTATTTCGCTAAAAAAATTATCGGCATAAGATCGCTATATAAACTTGTATGACATATTGTAAGTACATTTATATTCATTATCATAAAGTTGTAATTTAATTTTAGTCATATTGTTAAATTATTATTAGTATCTATTTTTTACAATCATTAATATTGTCATCATCATAATTATTTTTATTATTTTTTTATTATTATTAATTATTATTTTAATTTTATTATAATAAATCTTAAATTTATTTTTTTTTATAAAAAATAAAAAACAATTTAGAAGTGTTTCTACCAACTATAAAAAATGATCTTTTAAGCGTCTGTTCCATCCAAAACGTACTTGAATCTTTAGAACTAATACCATCCTGATGATGTGGACCAAACCAGAAGAATCATAGCATCTGCCTTCAGTTAAACATAAACGAAATTTATCTTAATGTTTAACAACACAATTGATTAATCTAAAACTAAATTACTTCTAAAGTGTTATTGGAGATCTCGCATCAATTAGAGATAAGAGTCTTTTATTTTATTAAGTGAGTACAAATATCAATCTTATAAGTCAATTTTATGGGATTGAATTAAGCTTAAAGTTCACTTAGTAACAGACGTTTAAATTCGGAATGAAAATAAATGAAGTAAAATGGCATCCAATTATGGATTGAAAAGGTGTTAAAAGAAGAAGCCGTCAAAGCAAAGCAGAAGAGAAGAAAAGGACGAGCACCAGTGTCGGGTCCCCTGGACGCACGCCTGAGCTTTGGAACAAAATCATAACATTAAGAAAACAATATTTTTAGGCTAAGCGTGAACCCTATGTTACCCATTCATCGTCTTTGCTATTTTTTTATAAAAGCATACGTAACTATGTTTGTCTCGAACTCTACATTTCCATATCCATTCCTAAATTAAATAATTAGTGCTTCCTCTCTCGTTTACAAGCACCCCTCTCCTATATATGCTCTTCCACCACATTCTCTTCTTTTCTTTCATTGCACCCACCAATAGCAAAACCCTAGGTCTTCGTCAATTTAATCTATTATATATGTATATATCAATTTCTACGTCTATCTCTACGTATTCATCTCTTTTGATTGGTCAAACGCCTCAAAATTGGAGGCTTTACCATTATCCATATACCTTTTGAAGTTAGAGTTCACACTGTGTATCATATGGGGTGGTGGTGATTGGAAGTGGCACATGTTGAGTGCTACTTATGTTATCTAGTGACACATGTCTATAGGGCATCTTGGGGTGATGTGGGGGACCATTAACAATCTTTTATGTTGGTAACGTTTCACAGAGGGATTGGGTCATGCTGGTTATCATTGGAAAGTTGGTTATGAAGTATATAGATAATTGGATATGGTTTCACATAAAGTGAAAGGTTCAAGATCTTATGCTTAAAACCCTAGAACCGACTAGAACGTTGTACACCTTTGTGTGTGTGTGTGTGAGTGAAGGTAGGTACGTTGTTTTTTTTTTATTTGTTTTTTTGTTGGATTCGTTGTTTGTTCGGATCAAAGGTTGAGAAACGAGAAGGTTATATAAGAAAGCATCCATGGTTACGTTCTGGTGTGGAAATTTGACCACCAGCTGGAGCAGTAACTGTCATATTTGTCATTTTACTTGAATCCGATGCATGGCCAGGTCACCATACCCCACATTCTCACTATATTTCATACATGCTTCAAACTTCAAAACATTATATATTGATGATCTTAATTATAAGATTAATCACTTCTCGTTCTTCTGATATGTGAATAAAATATAATATAGTTAGTGGGTAAAGTAAATGAAAGTAAAAAAAATGGGTGTATTTCGAGAGATAATATTTTTAGTACCATTCATCTGTTAGTTTTGAAGTCGGTGATTTATCATGATTTTGTTTTAAAAGATACTTCGACAAAAATATATAAATTATTTAGTTTAATTTATGAACGATATGAAACTATATTAAAAATATTATAAAAGAGTGTATTTTTCTTAGGAGAAAATGAATATATATTGACTATAAGTAGGTCTAGTAGTGGGAGAGGTATATACTCACGAAAATGCTCTAACATGACCCTAGAGAGAGAGAAAGAATTTACGTTGCTAAATTTAAGTAGAGAAAGCAAATATATTATTTATCATAGAAAATGGAGTTTTGAAAATGTTGAATATATAGTGATGAAAAGAAAGTGTGGTACATAAGTTATGAAATAACTATTTGTCTATTTCTTGAGAAAAAAGTTGTATCCATGTATAAAAGTTGAAACGCTTTGTCTTTTTCATTTTAATCTTGTCCTTATCTTTTCTTCTTCTTTCTGTGCTACCTAACATGTTTTTATATGGGACGAAATTATAACAATTAAAAAAAATGCTCAATTTCCCCATCCCTTGTTCCTATTAATTCACACTCATGGTTCTATCTTTTTACCACGTGATTTTTATTGTGGTGTATTTCACTCGATAATACTATATCTTTTAAATTGTCTTCATATTAACTCTTTAAATGCATTATAAAGAAAGTATTAAATTAAAATTTGATATATTTAACATCTGAAAACTGTGGGGGAAAAAACTTGATTCAATTTAAAGAAAAATCGTTTGAACAAATTTAGTCTCCAAAAAATAAAGCTACCCAATAATTTGTCAAAATTAATAGTAAGACATTTTAGCCTTCCAATGATTTTACTTTTACTTTTAGTGAATAATAATTAATCCTTCAATATACTTGTTTGTGCCAATTTAACATACAATAAAATTATCAGTGTCCTAAATCGGTCCCAAAAAATGTTAAGATAAAGAGATAGAATAACTAAAGTGTCTGATGCGTTTGTTATTAAGAAAGATTATTTAATATATTTTTTCTTCTATAAGGTTAAATTGAGTCGATTATGTTTTTCAATTAGACTCAATTGGGGTATTATACAAGAAATATTCCATACTTTCTATTAAATTTGAATATAAAAATTGTAAGGAGATTTCTAAATATTCATTTTAATTCTATCATTTAAATTTGTTGATTTATTACATAACTTAGTAATCTTAATAAATAAGGAGATATGGAAAAAATGGTGTATGGCTCTGAATTATAGATGAGAGAGTGTATGAGGATAAAAATATATTAAGAAAGTAATGAAAAAAATATTAAGAGAAAGTGATGAGTGAGACTTGAAAATTCTGAAGAGAAATATGAGTTAGATTTGATGAAAGATAAGTGACTAAGTCTAGATACAATGGCACCAATTGAATGAAGTCTACATTTAAAAACGACTGGTCTTTAAATAATTCGAAAACTTTTCTATTTTTTAACAACGTTATTACGGCTTTATTCAATTCACTTTCCTTTCTTGTAATATTAATATATTCCCTCATTATTCCATTACGAGCCACCTTTTTTGTTTTCTTTTATTTCTTCGTTATCGGAATAATTCAATATATTTTTCTCATTAAAACATCTCTTCTTTTATACTATAAAAATTGGTATGCAATTTGCCTTCTTGCATGATGTTACATTTCCTAATGTTTACTTCTAAAAAAAAAAAATTTAAACTAAATGTTCGATCACTTTAACAAATTTGCATGGAATGACCTTGTATGGTAGACACCGGACGGACGTGGCCGACCGACCGAATGCATAATAAATACAAGGGCATTTATGTAACAAGCCAAAGTAGTTAAGATATACTTCCGAAAAATAAGGAGAACACGTTCAAAGAAGATATGTTCCCCGGGTATTCCGGAGCACGACTGGCAAGACCTATCCATAACCACCCTGAGCCCAAGGGATAGAAAGTCCATTAGGCAATCTTATAAATACTGTGTTCAAGCCAGAGAAAGGTACGTTTTTCATCCACTTACTAAACCACACTCAAAATCTCTCACTTACTTGAGCGTCGGAAGGAGCGACCGACCGAAGGAGAAGAAGATCGACACGTCAACAATTATATTACGTCAACACCGACCGTGCCTGGCCCCATCTCTCCACTCAGGTACAGACCTAAATCTACACTACAAAACATTATTAAATAAAAATTGATTTTAAAAATCACGCATAATTAATCATTATATTATTTAAATTAAATATTATTTTATAAATTTAAAAATTATATAAATATTTATTTAAAATAATTTTTATTATTAATAAAATTTATAAATTAGTTTCTAACTCGGTATTTAATTAACTATTATTTTACAAATTTATGTCCTTTGTTTAACGATGATTTAGGAAGGGAAAAAATAATAAAATAAACCATTATATTATTGTTATGAGTCACCTGGGATAGTTACATTTTTTTGTTTTCAAATGTAATTTTCGAAGCACAACGTGTTAGGTAAAAATATTTTAAAAAATTATGGATTATCTTGGTTATACTACCATTGACACAAACACCAACCTCCACTTCTCCATCATCGTTCGCACTTGCCTACACCACTCTCTGACCAAACATTAAAATGTGACTAACATTCAAGATCAAAGTCAGAAATATGTTCTTATATGCGTTTTCGTTAATTTTATACATAAAGTTTTATACCTAATTCTATTATATCTATATCATTAGTTTTTTTTTAAATTTGACTTAACCCATTAATCAGTTTAAAGGCCTATTTTAGATTATGTATAGCTATGTTATTAGGTTTTCGGTAACAGATTATTTGTTTGTTTTTTTGTTTTTTTAACCAATAATAAAAAATATATTAAAACAATCTACAATGATATACATATTTAAAATGATGTGATATTTCCAACAAATAAAAATACTTATTATACTCTAACCTTTTTATAAAGTATCAGTGTTTAAAACTGACTCAGCCTCCCTATACCGGATCATGAAATTGCACTTTCTAAGCATATGAGTTTGATTCCAAAACTGCACCTAAACATTTAACACTTCACACAACCAAAACATAGAATTAACAGAATTTTAGAGTCCCAAAAATCTCCACCGGAAGAGAACTCTCATCATTACCACCTTTCTCATTAAAAAATCCAGATGTGAAACAAAAAACTACCACCGGAGAGATCTATGGTAACAAATTATTTTGTTATTTTAATTTTAATTTATCATTGTAATAAATAGTTCATCCTTAAAGACTTGATGCAAAAGCTATACTTAAGACGTTTCAGTAGAAGTTAACTAAGGAATGAAATAAACACAAACTTGGTTTAAATTGGTGAAATTCAAAGATAATGTTAGAACTTTTGGAATAGCGTCCCCCACATAGCTCCAATCTATTGAGCTTATTTCTTCCTTTTATTGGCATACGTCAACTTTTTATCTTTGATTTGAGGTGAATAAAGTTTCTTCATGGATCATAATGAAAACCATGTCACGTGTGTGTTGGCCATCCTTTGATCCACCTTTCTAAGAAACATGATCACATGCATATTCCATATGTTCCACTATAATGCATGGTGAAAATTTTGGCTTTTTGGTCTATATGCTCTGAAAAGACACAGCACATAACGCGCAACATGGACCAAAATGTTTGGGACCCTCTATAATAGCCCCAACTATAGTGCACTATATATGAACCAAAGCATTCACTTTAATTAATTACTAATGTAGGAACATAGAACCTAGCTCAAGTCACAACCTAGCTTTGGAGTTCCAATCACCAACATTTCCTCCCAAGTGGAAGGCAAAACCCAAAAGCACTCTGTTCACTATGTTACCAATTTAATCATTTTATGAACTCAGAACGTATGGTCTTGGAGTTTGAACTACGCAGCAATGTCCCTTCAAAGTGCAGAAAAAACACCTTTCTTTCTTCTGCTGTAGGGAACATGTGGTTGCGTTAAAGCCCAACACCATTATTCCTTCAGTCGAATCAGACATGGCTTAAGTATCAATATTAATATTATAACTTCAAACCCATGCAGCAAGTTTTGAAAACCAACAATTTCTTGTGTTCTTTTTTAGTGATTAAACCCTTAAACTATTCAGGGCATTAACCCATTTAAAAAAAAAAAGAATGATCAACGACTCTTTAATCAGCAATTATGGATCATGCTTTGTCTGTTTTGCTTTGATTCTTTAATTAAAGTTTGAGACAGAGAGGACAAAAACTTTATGCTAATATGAAGCCATTTCTTATGGCTTTCACACCAATGTAGCAAACAAAGTCCATGAAGACAAAGCACACCATTCGTGCACTACTTAGTGCTGGTCAGTAAAAGTAACACATCAATTATCTTAATAAGATACCATTATTATATCCCAAAGAAGAAGATTCTTGGTCAAACCAAAAACGTGTGTTTCATTGCGATGGTATTATAAAATGCAAATTGTAAAGATACTAACCACAATACTACAACACAATTGCTTGAAAAGAAAAAATTGGACTTGTTTTGATCTTTTGGGCAGAGTTATATGCAATGATTTCATTTTTCATAGGCCACACTCTGGAAGGTATCTTAAACCTGCTACTTGATTCACATTCAACTTTGCCTCCCTTAACAAATCAACAAGCTTAGCCAGTCAAAAACAATGTTAATGCCTACCCAAATAAGGGGATAAAAAATGAGGGTCAAAGAATCCAAACCAAATGTCAATAACCAAAATATCTTCTTACATGTTATTTAAGAAATTCTCCTAATTAAGTGGGTGAGTTAGTGAGTCAGCTAGGTAAGCATTGTGGGTGAAACTCAAAATTTGTGTTAATGTTGTCTTGGTCATTGAATTAGAATGAAGCACTCAAGTCCTAATTGATTTGAAACTGGTGTTTTGCAGCAACACCTAATGCCATTTGACATTATAAAAACAATAACCCAATTTCAATTTCTGGCAAGGAGTCTGGTCAGGTCAACTGCTATCACTTCTTGCCGTATAGATATCATGTTCCAGTTACAAAAACATATTGTTATTGACTTTTATTTCGGTCAACATGAACAAAATGTTATGAATCTAAATTTCAAGGATTTCTACACTAGTTGTTTTCTTTTTGGGTCTATTTTTGTTAATGGTTAAGTTGGTATAAGCATTTACTTGCATGAAAGATCAACCTATTTATAATCAGAATTGGGCCAGAAGTTCTTTAAATGTTGGGTGTTTCTTCATGCACTCCAACAAATTTCTTCCTTCACCCCATCCATTTTGGAATAGACTGTTTAACCAATCTTAAAAATGACTTTTGGATTATTCGTTTTGAAATATTATCAGGATATATTTTTTGGAATATATTTTATGAATTCTGGATTTATTATTTTGGAACTCAAAAAAGTGTTCCAAAAAAAATTTATTCCAAAATCATTTTTTGTCTTCTAGAAACATTTTTTTCTTAGAGAACACCTCTATCCTCTATCCTGAAATCACCCAAGAATAATTTGGTGGATATTTTGAATAATGGAGAGTGCGGAAGAAAAATATAAAATTTCAGGAAGAAACATCCTAATTGTTGAGTTGTATTTTTGTAAACTTGAATATTATTGGATCATCCATATCTATATATCTATATATATAAAAGGAATATTTTATTATAATCATTTTTTTTATACAATTTAAGAGAGAGTATACTCTCACATATTTTCACACCAAATCTCACATGTCAAATAAAATAATCTTCATTTTCAATCACTCTCTACACTCCATTTTTTGTTTTTCAATTTTGACTTATCCAAAATATTTATGTATGTATTTCTAGTATCGTAAAAGTTAAATAAAAAAAATTAGATATATAAGCGCAACCGCGCCTGTGTTTCTGCTAGTAATAATATTAAAAAATGTGGATAGAACATTGTAAATAAATATATATATATATATAAATAAATGGGCATGCACAATACTCACAATATTGACGTTAAATTCTTCAAGATTTAGTAAATGATCTGGTTTAGTAAATATCAACGGAACGAAAATTCTAACAACAAATTTTTTTTTCACGTATGTGCCTTTGTCTCGCATGATAAATGAAAACTATCCTAATTTTTTTTTAAAAAATAATATATATATATATATATATATATATATATGAACCATTTTTAATGAAAGATTTACCACATTAGTGAATGAGAAACGCGTAATGTTGTGATTGGGCGGGGATTTCATTTTCGTTTTAATTTGAATATGTTAGAAAAAAATTTCTAATTTTTTTGTGTGTAGCTTTTGTTTTTTTTTTAGCTTTTATTTGTATTTGTAAATTTTTCTTTATCAAATGAAAAATTTTCTTTCTGAAAAATATTTGTTTCATTTAAATTGAATAAAAAGACTTTAATATCTTAAAAAATAAATTGTTTAATAATTAATAATATCAAAAATTTTAATTATATAATTTTTTTAATTTAAGTATGATATATTTTATTATATATATATATATATATATATATTTGTATGTTAGTATTGAAAATTGTGATATTATATATAATGTGACTATTCCACTAAAACAAAAAATTATTAGTTAAAAATAATCAATATGTAAAATCAGAAAAGAAAATTACCAAAATATTTTTTTTTAAAACATCATAGGAATAATTTTCCAATTTAGCAACTTTTTTGAAAAATGTTACATATTGTCATGTAAAGTATGTTTTCAAACAAATATTTTTTGTTTAAATTAAAGTAATAAATTATAATTTAAAGAATAAGATATCTAAAACTTCTTTATTTAAAAACTTTGGTGGATGAAATTGATAAATTTACTGGATGGTAAAAAAGAACTTTTAAATATATAGTAATCTGGCACAATTGAAAAAGCGAATGTCAAATAATCATTTTTCAGGAGAATAATACTATAATAGTTTAAATTACCGCATTTAACTATTGTGTTACTATCATTTTTATATGAATTGCACGTGCGGTAGTTTTTTAATTTAGCAAAAAAGTCAATCATTTCGCTAAGAGATTCATGTAGAGTCTCTTTATCAAAATTTTCACCGTCTCTACGGGAAGAATTTTATTTTTAAAGCTCAAGATTTGTTAAAGAATGTGGACCTTTGGAACACTATGGAAAAACATAGAAACCAACCCCTTCTATTCAACTCTTGTTAAGTGTAATAGTTTTTATTCTTTTTTTGGCCTCCATTTGCTTTGGGCCTCTTTGGGCTTCAGCTATTATTCTGAATCTCATCTCTTTGTATATATCTTCTTTGTACTGTCTTTCTGCTCAATTAGATAATAATAATCTCTGAATTCCTTTTTCTCTTCAACACGTGTACTGTTACTCTTCTTCATCCACTGTGCTAGGGTCCCCATTTCTGTTTCTTGGGTTCTTTTTCTTCTTATCAGGTGGCTCCAAGTTCGTGTCGCTCTCCTTTGGCACCGCTGGTCCGGTCAAGCAACATCACGGACTGATGAGCATATATTTATTCACATTCAATAGCCTTAATCATAGATTATTGGACTATAATAATAAATAAATCCATTGTTTTAATTAATATTCTTATAATTGGGTTTATTTGGGCCTTATATATTATTATTGTTAATTTTGTGTTTTTA
>Ga0123342_1005717_pt1 | contig 17792 bp, 7 predicted proteins | sample Turbeawhitnodule_FD_89960 | JGI IMG/M metagenome (GOLD analysis project Ga0123342, IMG submission 89960) | Root nodule microbial communities of legume samples collected from Mexico - Turtle bean Mexico white nodule | ecosystem: Host-associated > Plants > Roots > Nodule | place: Mexico: Nepantla...
AAAAAAAAAAAAAAAAAAAAAAAAAAAAAAAATCCGCTAAATACTGATAAATACAAATACATATATAATAATGATAAAAATAAAAGATGTGATATACACTCTCCCTAGTTTAAATAAAAATAAGATGGATAAATTGTTGTTTAAGGATTAGATGTTACATTCTATACATTATTTTTGAGAAATGTTGGTAAATATTTACTTTATAAATTATTTGTTTTCTCGATGCAAGTTTTGAGTTAGAATTTTATTTGTTAATATCAATAATTTTTTTCAACAAAGTTATTAGTTGTTTTTTTCAATAAGAAGTGAAATTTTTTTCGACTAACATTAACTAAAATTATGTTTTACCAATATCAAATTGTTTTTTTCATTAAATTTATTAAAAAATAGCACAAATAAATATGAATTATTTTATTTAATTAAAAATAATTAAAATCTAATAAATCTAGATTATTAATTTAAATAAAAACATTTGAAAAATGGAACCACTTAAAACAAGAGTAATTTAAATTGAATTTATTTAAATACCTTGAAAAATATAAAATTATCTGAAATTATTTTAGTGACAGACTTCACCTTGAGTAAAATAAAACCGTAAAATGAACAACTTGAGCCCTGAACTTCAACTTAGATCTCTTCTCTCTCTCTCTTCGATTCGTCCACACTTGGTCGTGATCGCCGCAGGCCACACCGCCGGCGCCATTCTCGTCGTGTCACCGATGCTTTTCACAGAACACTGAAAAGGTAAGTCCCTGCAATTCCTTCATTTCTTTTTTAATCTGTGAGTCCACATTCTTCATTTCATTTGTTCTTTATTTTTTATTATTTTTAATTTCTTAGGGGATTTACACAAGATAGCATCGCTATCCCACTAACAGGTGCCACCCGTTTAATTCTAACCACGGTTTTCCGTTTTCTGTTTCGTACTTTTGTTTTGGTTTTCTCACTTACCTTCATTTTGCTTCTTCTGCTACCATTTTATACCTCTACTTCTGCTCAGATCCTTCCCTGTTTTTACCACTTCACTCTTTTATACGGTATTAATCATCCTCTGCTATGCTCTGTTTGGCTTATTTATTTTTGGGTGAGATAGAAAATTGGTGTTATTAGTCTGATTTTCATAATTATACCATCGACGAAGGTGTCAGGGTTTCGAGGATCAGTTCAAGTTTAATCAGTATACCTTTGTTTAATTAGTTTGGTTTAATTTTCCCTACACCTAGAAATTGTACATATAATTGCTGCATTTTATATTTCGCATATTGAGTTGCTGAGATTGTATATAATTCAAAAAAATCAATGGGAGCAAGTATATTATTCATTTCCAATATCATGCATTGCCTTGATCGAGTATCAGTAAGTGCGGGTATTGAGTTTTGGAGTCGGTGTGTGTCTTCTGGTCTAGTGTCCAAATATGGAACCTATCTTAGTTTATGTTGATTCTGACTGTTCTACCATTTTTCCATCATTGACTCTGGACATTGAGAATGTATGCATTGAAAGGCCAAGTGTTTGAGTATTATTTTGGCCACTGCGTTGTTAATCATTATGCATTTAATGGTCATCCTTCCAAATTTTCTCAGCCCCATCTCCCACCTCTGCCAGGAAACTTGACACCTTACTCAGTTTGACCTGAATCCGACCCGAGGTGATCTACCCAACCTGGTTTCTTTTGATCCCAAACCTGACCCCACCCAAGTTCAACCCCAATTCGAAATTAATTTTGTAGACCAAAATCTGAAGAGAATCTACACTTACATTTGACCAAACCATAGGCGCACACCTTCGCTGCTGCTCCTCGCTAGTAGCCTCTGGATGTACTTCTAGTCCTACTTGCTTTTCATTCACCATGAATTTCTATTTCCTTCTTTTTATTTTGGACTTTGAAGAAATATTGTCCATTGGTAATTTTGAATTGCAAATTTGGATGTCACAATTGATTTGGGGCCAGTCTTTGATTTTTGAGCTCTATAATCTTATTGTGTTTGAGATTTCTGATATTGTTCTTAGTATTATGGTATTTTTTTAATAAATCAATCAGTTGCATAACTTGACAATGGCAGCTAACAATGACTATAGTCCAAAAAAATCATGATGTTTGGAGTGAGTTATGGTGAATATTTACTCTTGCAATATGGTATTTTTTTCATAGATGCCAATGCAATTTTTAATTTTGTGGAATCCAATTATGTGTATTTGTTCCTTGTGTATATGGTGTTTATTGGCCAATTACGAAGCAGTGTTAATGTGATTAGCATACATGTGTCAGGGTTTTGTTTTTTCAGTGATTATCAATCTATTCTTCATCCCTGTTGATCAAGAATGCAATTCTTTGGGGGTTCTGAAATCAGTCCTTCACCTCCTGCTCCAGCAGCTTCGGGAAACAATGGCCATATGATGTATGTGTTTAATAGAAATGGTGTGTGCCTGCTCTATAGGGAGTGGAATCGCCCCTTGCGGACGTTGGATGCCCAACAAGACCATAAGTTAATGTTTGGTCTGCTTTTTTCTCTGAAGTCTTTAACTGCCAAGATGGACCCCACTAGGTATGTTTGTCTCATGGATTTCGAATAAATGCAAAATCGTCCTTCCTGCTATCCGAATCCTATATTTACTGTTTAAATTTACTTCCATGATTAATTTCTTAATACACAAAGCAATTTATCTCCTTAAAAGTAATGTGAAAATTGCGTATACTTGCAATGTTTTAAATGAAAGGAAATTTATGTTACCGTGTTGCAAAATTTTCCATATTGCCTAGCAAGTTATTTTGATATTTCTGGTGAAATAATCACTAAGCTTTGATAGTTTTCTTGGAAAAACGACATAAATGAGCAATTATTTCTTCAAAATAAGCTAAATCAAACATATGCTAAGTCTGCTTGCTTCTGTTCTGATTCTATGAAGAACTGTTTTTGCAGCATATATTATTTTCTTATGTGTTGCATTTCTAAATTGTTTTTAGGTGTAAAATATAAAAGTGGTAAGGTGTGCCTGGATGACCAACCTTCTACTTAAAATGTATACTTGTTTCTTTCTTTGAATAGCAAACTAAGCATGTGAACTATGCTTATTTTCCGATGCTATTTTATTCTTTATCCTTATTTTAATATGTTTCCCATGTTCCTTATCCTTATACCCTTATACTACATATTTTCTCTTGAATATTTTATGCTTTGCATAATTATAATTGATCATGTTAATATTTTGATTGAATTACTGTCAGAGTAAAGATCAACAAGTCATGGATTATATAGTGGACTTTTCCTGTAATTAATAAAGGAATTTATATTGCATGTTGCACTGGCATGTTTAATTAATTATGCTCCAAATTGTTGTGCAGTGCTGCTGAGAAAGGAAACCTTGGTATGCCTCAGTTACCTGGCCAAGGTTGTTCATTTCACAGTTTCCGCACTAATACATACAAACTTAGTTTCATGGAAAGTCCTTCTGGAATAAAGGTCAGCTACAATAAAGTTTTGGTTTCCTTTGTATGTTTGTTAGAGAACCTTATGGATGAAGTTACTTCTGGTTCTGAAGTCTAGTGCCGAAATGTTTTGCACCTTGGCTTTTATTCATTTATTCATTGATAATTGTAGCTATTTGACACTTATTCTGTATTTGTCTGTTATATTTATTAATCTCAATTTGGCCAGAAAAATATTAGGTTTATTGACTTAATTTTAAATGAAAACTGGAGTGGCGGAGAACTGGAAAAAGAAGAGAACAGGATAAAGAGAAAGAAATATGAAACACTATGATATAATCTTTGGATTGATTTATGAATTTTGGCCTGATCTAATCTTTTGAGTTACTTACAAATCCATGACTATTTAGTCAAGTATGAGGATGGTTAGCTTCTGGCCCACTTCATTGTAACTTGTAAAGCTTGTTTGTTAAAATCAAGAACAACAAACTTGTCTATAAGATGCATAGGTGATAAAATGGTTTAGAAACTTCAGATATGGGGTATTTGTTCTTCTTTAGGAACGTGTACATAAATAGTAGTGAATTTTAGTTTAGTAGATTTCACTAAATTTATCGTTTACACTTTGTTTGGTTGTGAGAATGAGTGAGGAAGAAATTAAGATAGGTGTTTGGTGGGTGAGAAAGAAAAGGGAATAGTTTAAAAAACGGTAGAAGGAGTCACTGTAATATTTTTATCACCTATTTTTAGTCTACTCTGCAACTCTCTTCCCATCTCTTCTGTATTTCTTTTCAATCAATCACTTTTAATTTTCACTTTATTTTCCATTTATTTCCACTCATCCAACTTATTTTTATCCATCCTTTTTCTCTCTTCTTTACCAAAGAGAGCGTTAGAAGTTGTCTTAAAAGTTGTGCAAAGTAAGATGGACCGCTTAACAGCTATAGCAGTGCTAGCTATTTTAGCAATTAAAGAGATGTATTACAGCACTGATAAGTATATCTAATCATGTTATACTTTCTAGAAAATAAATCAACGTGGCGATCTTCATAATTTCATCTATGGGTTGTTAAAATGTTCCTACAATGACTCTGTTCTTGCTTTATTCAGATCATCTTGGTGACTCATCCTAGAACTGGTGATCTACGGGAATCCTTAAAGCGTATCTACAATTTGTATGTTGATTATGTTGTCAAAAACCCGCTTTATACACCTGGATCTCCTATTAGGTAACATAATTTATACTTCCCTGTAAATGACATACTTCTCCTTTAATCAAATGAACGACTTATTTGTCCTGTGCCATGGTTTCATAGTGTCATCCATGGACAATGTCATCATTAGTTGGCTTCGTTCTATGTCTTCAATGCATATGACCGCCATTTTATGCCCTGTTTTATTTTGTTTTGAGGAAAGAAATAGAGGATGAAAATAGAGATTTTTTTTTGAAGAAAAATAGGTAAAAAAAAAAATTAAATGTTTAGTTAGTTGTTTGATAGATGGAGTAGAGTGAAAAATATAGTGTTTTTGAAGGTTATCTAATTTGATTGATTTGATAGAAAATGAGGAGAGAGATAGAGCAATCTCAATAGAAATAAATGAGAAATAATACAGTGCGTCTCACTATTTTACATATTTTCCCTCAACCAAGCAAATAAAAAAAACTTTGTCCCTCTCCCTTCTCTCTACGAAACAAAAGGTTAGTGTCGAGGAGGTGCAAGACTGATGAAGGTGAGCTTGTGATACGTGGTTAGCCACACTGTTCATAGGTTCAAATCCAAACTTTGCTTAATCTATATAGTGAGAGGCCACTGAGAGTCTAATGTAGATTGTCTGTTTAAGGAGGTAGATTTGTTGAAATGTTTGTAAGCTGGCTAAGTACCACTTTAGTTAATGCTAGACATCGAAAAAGAAAAAGTAGGGCAGGGCAGCCTTATGACAAACATCATTCAATCTTTATAATTATTCCCAGTAAGTGCAGAGCTATCAAAGTGGATTGGTCAGCTACGGCCTGAAAGCTCACTTGATAAATTTGCCACCAGAACCTTGATCCTCAGCAACCCCATGTTTGCATAGAGCTCAGCTCACAGATATCAAAAAATGGAATTGGTTTTTAAATTAATCCAGAAATTTCAGAAACTCATAATCTTTTCCTAGTTCTTATATAGTAAAGTCAAACAAACTACTGACAATTTATATTGATTGATACAGTAAATCAGAATAGAACCTACCCCCTGTCACTAGTAACTACTGTCTTCTAGCCAGGCCTCCACTAGTTGTGGCCACACCATTTTGTGCTCTACAACTATGCTCAATAGATTGCCGGCTAGCCCAGGACGGGTGCGGCCTTAATTGAGTTCAGTGCTTTGGTTAGTGGGTGATGTGTTCATCCACGATAGAATTTCGGCTTACAGCCTATTTCACCTGTACATTTTGCTATGATTTCATATGTTTTATTTTGTGATTTTAGCTACTACAACATCATATAACCTCAGATCGTGTGGAGTAGATTTATGTCTAACGTGTTATTCATATTTTATCAATAAGCATAACACTTGTTTTTTTGTTTATAATCTGATATGTTTTTGTTTTTGATATACGTTAATTTTATTGCTAGTTAACTATTTTCCCTCTTAGCTAAAATGGTGAGGAATTGTATTTTATGATTTCGTAGATTTCTTGTTGCCACGAAAGTTTTTTTACTAGATAAACTTTTAATGGGTATTCATAGGTGTGAGCTGTTCAATACAACCTTGGATCAGTATGTGAGAGGCATTGCGTAGAAGCTGAGTTGTCTTCATTCAACACTGTTTATGACTACTGTGGTATAACGCCTTGTTTTGCATGGTGTACGTGAGAAACATTGTGCATAGAAGCCACGTTGTTTGACTTGTTTCCGTAAAACACTGTTCGTGACTTGTTATATGGTATAACGCCTTGTTTTTCAGTCAGAAACTTTTAGGGATAATCCATTTGATTGATTTTATTGAATCCTACAATTTATGTTACCCTGCCTTTCTCTTCAAATATATATAACAAACTCGAGATACTTAGTGTGACATATGATTAGGCATGGTCTCCAATTTTGTCCTCAAAGCTAAGATTGAATGCATGCTTAAATTAAAATTCGCAGACTTAAGTTTGAACTGTGTTTGATAAAAATACGTTTATCATTTTTGTTTGGATATTTTGTGTTCAAAAGTATATTGATGAAATAAATTTATTTGGATAATACTAATCAAAGTACTTTTAGTTGATGTTGTAGTTGAATAAATATTGACAACACAAAAAATGAAATTTCAAAAGCAACTTGGACTATTTTTAATTTTTCTGTTTAGGGTGCCTCGAACTCAGTTTGGAGAGTAAATTAGTTTTGTAGCATGTTTGGTTACTCTTAAAATTACGTTTGCATGTTAAAATTTTGTTTGAAAGCTCAATTTTGTAGAAATAAGACTTGAGTTTCTTTTCAAACTTCAATCTTAACATGTTCCTGATCCAACCCACTTAAGGTGAAATGGTGAAGAAAATTGTACTCAGAGACAACTAAATACTTGCTTTGGTTTGATGTGCATCAATCTTCCCTCAAAGTGCAACTAAACACTTTCTAAAATAACTTATTTATCTTGTTTAACCTATTCCAAAATTGAAGGTACAAATGTTCATTTGATTTTTACGAATGACTATTTCATTTTATTTTCTTTGTCAATGTCATATATCTTATGCAACTGAGTTATTTTTGGTAACTTTTATAATCAAAATGTTAAACTGAGTTTATTATGAAGAAGAGAGTTAGCAACACATTCCTATAAATATGCATTTTATTATTTATTAAAATTTATTCAAAACTACAAAAATTTAAAGAATCATAAAAAAAAGTGGGACCTGCATTTATTTTAAATTTTTTAATAATTTTCATCTAATAACAGTATGTTGCAAACATTATCAAGCATGGTAATGACATAGGACTCTTTAGATGATTGATTTGGTCAAGTACAATTCTGATAAAGACATTCTTCCTACACCTTACCAATTGTCCAAAATATTCTTTATTTTGCATTTGAAAATTCTCAATTCATAAAATACCTTTTTAAAAAGCAAACCCATAATAGATTACTGTGTTCTGGAATAAAATTTAAAAATCGTTCCAGAAAACAAAATTCCATAATGCAAAAAAATACGTTTTGGAAAAAAAAATCCGAAAAAATTATGGAAATGTATTTCAAAAAATATTTTTCAAAATTTTAAAAAATGTTATGAAAACACAAATCCAGAAAAAGTGATTATAGAAATATTTTTTTATCTGCACCTGCTCTTTATTTAAGGACATTTTTGTCATTTTACATGTAAATTAGATCGATCTAATGGAGGTTCAAATGTTTTAGGTGAAGGAAGTAATTGCTACTGATAAAGGAGATTATGTCTACACTGAAATATCACAGAATGAAATATGAAATAAGCGAAGTAAAAAGGGTTTGTAGTTACTCTAATTATCAACGAATGTATTGTTGATGATGATGGATGTGTGAAAGAGATTGTGTCTGGATCAACAAACGCATAAGCGATTTTGCCTTTCACATGGCTAAAATTTAATACATAATCAATTATGCTTAGAGAACAATTACACATATAATTGATTATGTGTATAAAAAGTAGAGATAATTAATTGTGCTTGAATTACAACTACTCACATATGTTTATAAAAAAAATAAAGATAATCGATTGTGTTTGAATTACAACTAGTCACATAATAGATTATGTATATAAAAACTGGTGGTGTAGTTGTAGTTAGATGTGGTTAGTAGATGTAGGTGATGTGGTTAGTAACTATTGGAGTGTGATTAGTAACTGTTGGTGTGTTTACAATTAATAATATTATTTAAATTCAATACAAATTAATTTAATAATTATATTTTATAAATTATGAATATTGAATTTATTTATTTGAATTTCATAATTTAAAATGTTTAATAATTTTCCACCTAAAAGTTTTAACAATTATGAAAAGTTCAAATTTTATTTTCAACACAAACACAATTTTTTTTTCTCACAAATTGACATAATATGATGTTTTTTTTCCTAAAGTCAGTTTCAACACACTTTAAAAACAATGTTTTAATTACAAACAACTAAAATTCACAAATAAGTGAATATTTTTTTTTTAAATTATATTTATATGAATATGAATTTGTGTATTATTTTTATGAAAAGTTCATGTTGTGACAATGTTAACTAACCTGTATTTTCTTTGAAAATATTAATTCAACGATACCATAAATAATTTATTTATTTTTAATTAATTCAAATATAGACAAAAATCGTTCATATTTCATTATATATAAATTTTTAATTATAAGGATAAATTTGTAAATTTTCATTTAACACCTTTAAAAAAGATTAAAAATTCCACCACAACCATAACATCACTCACAAACCCCAATAAATTCCTCTCACAAATCTACTCTAGCATAGCTCAATCAAAACACATTCATTTTCTTCACCATTTTCTTGAAGTTTTTCTCTCAAATCCCTCTCTTAAATCCAAACACATACCCTCATACCATTGATGAAAATGTTAACATTTAATTTGGTTGTTTTCTAATTATTTAAAATGAATTGTAATATGAGAGGTGTGTTTTCCTCTATTTTGAAATATGAGATTTGAGAGAAAAGACAACTTATAAAAAGAGAGAAAGAATAAATATATTTTTAATATATTTTTTATTTTGAAATATAATTTTTTTAATTTAATTTATAATTTATTTTAATTTTGTATTTTTAAAAATATTTTTTATATTAAATTATTAATATAATATAAAAATTATATTCCAGCAATCAAATCATTTATCAAACTTTTATAAATTTTCATTTCATTTTTTTACTCTCAATCTTTAATAAAAAAAAAAATCACTTTTCCCATTTTTTTTCTTCATTTCTTTATCACTTCCTAAATCAGTCCCTAATACAAAAAGAACCTAAAAGATGTAAGAATGCTGCTTGCTACTCTTCCCCCTTCACTTTTATCATAATATAGCTAAACTAGAAGGAGGAAAAACACATTAAAGGAATTTCTCAACGAACTTTATTTTAATTGAATTGAATTTTATTATGTCATATTATTTTAAAAATGCTCTTGCATGTTTCATTCCAATAATAAAATTTATAAGCCTCACGCTTTTGTAATTTTTTGTTCGTATATAAACCTTTTTATAAAATTATAATGAATTTAATTATTATATTTTTTTTATAAAATACAGGATCTTATACAGAACCTGTGTTTTAAATTTAAAACTCTCAATTTCAGAACTAAGATTCTTGTACTAGAGATGCTTTTAACTTAATTTTGTTTGGACAAATATCAAGATAAAGTATAATTTTCTTCTTCCTTTATTTATCAATAAATTCAAATTTTTAACACTAATTCTAAACAATTAATATGAGCAATGTCCAAACAATTTTTCAGTCCTTTAATCCAAGTATTTATTGCTCAAATTGTTAGAGAACATTTCTATACTTCTGCTTACCTATATCTACCATGAATTGATGACCGTTTATTATTCTATTCTACAAGTTCCAAGTTAGACGGCTACATTTACCAAAATATTTAGATTTAGATAGTAAGAGTTCCAAATCTAACACAAGAAAAAATTATAGTGTTAAAATGTACAAGAAATTTCTATGAACAGCTACAATTAACTTCCTCGCTCTCCTCAAAACAGTCAAACCTAATAAAAAGAAGTAAAAGATCTCTTAATTGCAGTAAATGACATAGTTATACCCACCATGGCTTGTCTATTAGATCCCTCGACAACATGTACCTGAACCGAGAGCTATAAGGTATCCATTCTATGATCTGAGATGACTTTTTATTGGATTTACGACCAAGGCACTTCTGTATTGAATCATGCAGTTTCTTGTCAACACTTTCCATTACCCATCCAAGGAGATCATCTAAACTGATTGATGCTTCTCTAGAAAATCTTTCCACCAATTTAGGGACAAAAACTTTGCTTGACTTCTTTACAAGTACATTTGCTTGAAGAAACTCTCTTTTTGCAAAATTCAGCTGTTCTCTTATATTTGATGCAGTGTAGACCTTTAGCTGCAGCTCAGTAACAAGAAAAGTATTGATAAACTATTTAAGAGAGCAGGAAGTGATATGGATGTAAATGTGAATATTATACCCTATATTTTTAGAATTTCTCATATTACCCTTTTTCTTCGCTTACTATACTTCATCAATGCATCAAACATTGATCAAGATACAGACTCAAGAAGAGCAAATCTTTAACTAACGACACAATTTGTCATTGAGATTAAAACTGCAATTCTTGGAAGAGAAGTAAATGAAAGAAAATTACCACAGGATCTGACAATGCCCCAGTGCAAAGGGCAAAGCAAACAAGGGGTTGGAAATCATTAATATACAATTTTGATTGCTTTTCTTCACCATTTTTCTTCCTCAGAGCTGCAGACACAAAGCTTTCAAGCCACTGTGTTTGACAAACAAAAACAATAATCAGATGAAACATGAGATGCCATCCTAACATCAAAATTTGGTGTTAGAATTTTTCACTTCAAATTCTCTTTAAAAAATCAGAATAATATTAGGAAAAGAAATAAGGTTCTAATGGAGTTCTAAGCATCTCACTCAGAAAATAATTATATCAAAACTTCTTGTACAGTCATGGTCTTCCCTTTCCAGATGAGAAGCAAACCCTAGGCCCTTCTGGCTTAGGATAAGGATTAGAGGAAACAGTCCAATTCTGCTGTCGTCCATCTAGTGAGCTAATCAAATAGGACAAGATCATCCTATTCTGTTCATTAAGTTAAATTTATACAGAAAAGGAAGTAGGGTTAGGAAAAATAATGACAAAGATAAACAATCTTTTCCCCTTTCAACCTCATCTTCAGAGAACCAAAATCACATTGTCCAGTCTCTTTCTCACAAAAAAAAAACAATTTATCAACAAAGACTAACTATCATGAGTGTTACTATTTTAACTATTGCTCAATTGTTCTTCCTTTTCTGTTGCTGCTCCTAGTACTTCCACAAGCACCACAACTGTCCCACATCTATTGCCACTACCATCACTATCACCCTCCTTTCGTGAGGAGAATTTTGTTATTTGTACACAATTTATATTCGTATCTACTATGACATATGACACGTATCAAACACTAGATAAGATTATCTTATCTAGATTATATCTTTGCCCACATTGATACAACTTTCTTATCCACCCTTGTCTAGTCCTGACCAGTAAACAACCCTATTAGTTTAGAAGATCATTGGTGATGGGGATTGTAAAACCATAGCAGTGCAATACCAATTTAATGATATCCTCATTCAAATTGATACATTAATGTCTTACTGCAGAAATATATGCTTGTTGCAAGCAGCAGATGCAAATCAAAGGAAGAATCTGTGATTTGTAACCCTTGGGTCAAAACAGAAAGACATATATAGAGAGAGTTACACTATTTGGACCAATCAAAATATTCCACCATTTAAATGCAACCACAAAACTGACAACTCCTTAAATATTTACAGGAGCATTTGTTACACAAGTGTCAGATGAGTACCCGTCCAATGCGGGGCGTTCAGAAGCCAAATATCGCTTGTTCTATGGCATTTGCACTTATGATATGACCACCAATATTGTAAGCTGCCTGCACTACACATTGTACTCATCATTTCATATTTTCCATGATATATCAACTAAAGTATAATTAAGAACAAGATTGTACCAGTGAGAAAATGGAAGTTCTAATCTAAAGATGTATCTCTATGATATTATGTATTAACGTAAGTTACTTCTCAATGGCATCTAAATGGCCTCGAAATAGCATAGCATCTTTAGATGATATGCCTTTTGACAACTTATGCCATTTAAATGGTAACAAGTAATCAAGAGAAGGTGAATGGGAGTTTCTTTTTCTTCCTCCTACAAAGGAAGATTTTAGTTCATGTTCCATGTAGATGTGACTTTGTTGGATTAAAATTTTTTGAAATAAACATTATTTGGATATGGTTCCTGGTCTAGGCATCGCACTTGACTGAACAAAGATTGGCTGAGGGAAAGCACTTCAGGGAAAGTATTATCCTTTTTAAGTTTTAATAAACATTCTTAAAGTGTTAATAACTTGAGCTGACTAAGTACAATATCCAATTGAATAAAGAAATAAACTACCTTGTGAAACAAGGCCAGCCTCTTCAGAGAACCCTGGGGAATTCCATATGCTAAATATGCCTGTTAACAGTAAAAGAAAGTTATACATGCTGAAAGTAGGCTAATTAAAAATCATGGTCATGTGAGAGTGAATACTACATGCATCACAAGAGCATTATGCACGTTGATCCAGAACCCAATCTGTCCATCGTGTTCCATTTGACTGATATTCACCCTTTCAAGTTGTTCAACTAGAACTCTGAGGAAGTGAGGAAGGAATGGGTTAAGTCCACAATTCAATCATAAGAATCTAGGGAGCTTTTGGATAAAAATAACAAGTACACAGAAAACAAGAAATGAAATGTCTTCCCTTAATAGACTGTCAGTTAAGTAGATTAAGAAAACTTGTTGTGTTCTCACAAACTTAAACTGTAAGGAATTACATTTATATCAGGTTTTCAAATAGTTTATTTTTGAGATATTCTTGATGTTTAGGGTTTAGAATCTATTGACAGCCTTCCAGTAGTTTGATTTTTTTTGGCTGCAGTATTATAAACATAAGTCACAGAATACTTAAGCATCTGTATTGATTTGTTACTACTACTTAAGATGTCTAGGAAAAAAAAACTGTGAATCAAATAACAAAAGTTGTCTAGAAAATCATTGTACAGACCACGATAAACATATAATAGTGGGTAATCGTAAATAACTCTTGCTAAAATTGCCACAGAACTATTAGTTGTTGAGTTTCTAATTTTTCAATTGAGGAAAAAATTTCAAGGTATGCCACTGCGTTAAGATTCTTTGAAATTGCATGAGAAGCACCTTCTTGGCACTCATATTATTAATATAGCATCATCTTGAAGCTATCCTATTTAAAGAACCAACCTGTAGTTGTCAATGGCGTAAGAAGCATGTGAAGAATGACGTTTCCGAGTAGCAATCCAAGATATTTCCACTACTGATTTGTGAGAACAGTCCCGATCTTCTACAACAATACCATGTCTTGGCCGTACAGCATGAGTGGATGACCTACTCTTTTCAGTATTTACAGAGGTTGCACTACGGAGCCAGCAATATACAGTTGCCATACACTTTACCATCTCCTCAGAGAGCCTGTTCGGGCACAAGTTTAGATGATCTTTTAATGTTCGCAATACTGGAGTTTTCTCCACTCTGGTAAACTTCTCATGAACCTGACACGATTAAGGTCAAAATGTTGGAACAAACATGAGAAGAAAATTTTTAGTATATTGGATTCTTCTATAGGATGCAATTACGTATAAGCTTTTTCTGTTCACAGAAAAAACAAAGAAAACGGGTAACTATAGCCATATATTATACCTTATGGGAATCAGGACAAGTCTTTCCAAAATAAACTTTGCCCTTGCCACAAGATAAAGGAGCATAACTTGACCCAAAAATTCTATTCTTCAAGTCATTGTTAGAAGCAAGAGCTTGCAAGGGTCTCAGGGGAAACATTTTTGATGAACAGAAAGCACTTGAAATTATACTTGGATGCTTCCTAGATTCGTGCTTTGTGTGAGCAGGTGAAGCCACCCCAGAATTTTGTTCAGAAGGTGGCCTGCTAACACAATGTTCAAAAATACTTCTGTACATGGAAAGCACGTGTTTCTCACGGCTTGTAACTTCTTGTTCAAGTAACTCAATTTCAGCAATTAAATCTTTTGTCTGAAAATGGGAAAAAGGAAAAAATAGTTAATTTCTATAAAACCAATGATTACTTAATACTTATGGCCATAACTTGAATGAGAAAGATCACATTGGGCATTACACATGTCAATCAAAGTTTGCAATTCAAGCATAGTGTCCCTTTATTCTTATCACAAGTTATAGTTCTTTTGCAAGTGAATCAACTCCTCTAGTCCTGATAATTTATAATCCTAAATAGCTTATTCTATGTTTTGTCGTGTTTGTTCAAACTTGAACACTTCAGTAACATAACATGTAACATAACAATACTTCTGTCGGAAGACTAACCATACAAAGAATTGCACAAGATAATAGTAAAGAACCAAATTAACCTGAAAGCAGTTGTTTGGTGGGTGTCCATGAATGGTTTATTTCTCTACCATGTCCACTAATATCTTAACAGATTAAGAAAGTGAGAATAGAACAAAGAGGCCCATGCTTAAGTAGCAAATGTCAAATTACCTGAGCAGCAAAGTGCCTGTGTCCAGGTGATAAAGTACTTGAGGCACGGCCCATTGCTTTCTCAAGCAGGATACGCATAGATTTTTCCTGCTGTAGGCGTAGCTGTAGCTGCTCAACCTGCAAATCAGTACATCATATGATTTGGGCATCGATGAAATACTAAGCTATGACCATCTTACAGAAAAATAAGAACCAACACGAAATGTTTCCCATGTGTTTCCATAGAAGGGATAAAATACAGAAGATGCATTTCCCCAAAACACACTATGTTTTCTTAAGCTTTGCTTATATCCATATGAATATTTTCTACAATTCTTTTCCATTGTGATTTCTTGATCTTACGATGCTTCTAAGCTTCTCATTATTGACAACGATCTGTTCAGGAATTGTACCTCTCCTCCCGCCACAAAGTATTTTCAAACTTATTATCCACTGAAAAGAGTATGGCAAATACTAATAATATTACTTTATATCAATTAGTGCCACGTTCATATACTCAATTTCTTTCCTTCTAAAGAAGGTCTCTTCAAGGTATATACCCCAGTGTAGTTGGAACTTGGAAATCCAGATTTTCAACTTCGAAATAAAACTTCTACTGTACATTAAAGGTAAAAGAAAAAACATTAACTCAATTTTGGGGGAAAGGTGAGAAAACCAAGAAGCAGTATAGTGTCATTCTGAGTCATCTCAGCTTGTGTAAACTTGAAAGAATTGTCAACAAGAAATATCTAAGAATCTAGATATCCAGAGATAAATTCCACCAAACCAAAACAGGAGGGAAGACCCACTCTGATTATATACAAATATAACTTACATCTTTTTCCAACGATGATCTATGATTTGAAAAAGTTTTCTTGTTACGGGTGAGGTTGTCATGTAACGGACTTGGTACCCTAGAAGCCGTCACTGAAGTTGGTGAAACCTGTACATAGCAACTGAATTACTTTCAATTCAAAATTACAATACTCTATATCCGTTGTTTCCTCCAAAGGATTATAAGATGACTTAAAAAGTAAAAGATCAACTTTATACTTCAATCTCACAACTCACAAGAGATTCGTCATAGCCTTTCTCTAAAGGATGCAAAACTACACCTCTGGAAAATTTCAGGTTCCTGTCAGAAGAAGCACTGAGAAGTGCACAACAAATCACATAAATGAAGCAACTCAAAACGATAACAGCAATTTGTCAAAAAAAATAAAAATCAACACTTACCCTAAAACCTTCTGACCATAATCCACAAAGTACCCCACCCAAACCAAGTTTTTTTAATTCGTTACTTCATCAATATATTCAGTGGGAACCTATCATTCTCTCCACTTTTTATTTTTTATAATGCTCTTGAATTCAAACCAAAAGAAATTACAATTTTCATTTAAAAGCCAAATAGTTAAACTTCTTCACACAAATGGAGATTCATTAACCAATTTTTATTTATTTCTTAAAAAAATCCTTAGCTTAAAAAAGTTATTTACTATGTTCTCCGAACGTTATTATAAGCAAAGAATACGGAGGCACAATTGAGTTTCAGTTTAAGCAAAAACAAAACCTGTTAGAGCGCCTGTGTACCCTAGAATTTGCACTCTGAGGCTCAGCATATGCACCCACTTGTGCATCACCGTCTTTGTCAAAAACAATATGAAAGTCAAACTCACCCATCATTAATTCTTAACTAATCTAGAAACCCTCTGGCCTTCTTCTTCATCTATCTATCCATCCATCAACAACACTATCAAATCCCACACACTACTATTTACTACACAACGGAACACCAGGGACCGTGTTTCAAATGCAAGGGAGAGTGTGGGCCTCCAATAATTAATTGAGCATAACTGAGACGAGGATGCTTAACATAGAAGAAGAATCAAATTGAAAAAAGAATAAAAAATAAAACAAAAATGCGAAACAGTGAAACCGTTTTTTGGGCGAAGGAGAATGTGAAGTGAAATAAATAGCAATAATAGTTACCGAAAGACTGCGATGATCTGAGAAAGTGGCTGACTGCACTGATCGGAATTGAATTGGATGGGCACTGAGTTGTTGGACGCATTCAATGTTGCGATTTAATTCGTGTACCACTCTTCCACACCCTCTCTCTCTCTCTTACACATGCATCAATGTTGAGTTGGTGATGGAAACGGAAAGTGTTACTACTATCAGCAATGCAGATTCGGTGATTCCACCCGTTGATGCTTTGAATTTGAACTGGAAGTGTTGCTCACACACATTTACCCGCCAATTTCTTTGCCCTTTTAGCTTCTCTTTTCCACTTTCCCCTTTCTCAACCTTCACACTTTTGGATTTTAGCTTTCACTTTACCTCTTTTCTTGTAATTTTTATTCATAATAAACAAATAATCTCTATTTTTTAGGAGTTCAACATTCTAGATTTGGATGTGTAAAACATTCTCATTTATGAGCTATGAATTCAATAATTCAATTGTTTGTGTCGAATACTCGTATCGGACACTGACACTCGCATGATACTCGTAGGTATCCATGAAGTGTCCGATTCAAAAAGTATTTGTTAAATTTCTGAAAATTCTAATACAATTTTAACATAATTTTAAAAAGAAAAAATACATTAATTTTCTAAAAACTCAAACTTATTATATAAATTTTTATTATGATTATAAAAATAATAAACAAATCTTTTTGAACCAATCATGAAAAACATCTTTTTACTCTAAAAAAATTAATCTTGAACATACTAATGCACATAAATATTTATTGTCAATTTATATAATTCATAATTATATAATATATAGATTTGTATCCCTGTGTCCTACATTTTAGAAATTATACGTATCTTCGTGTTCGTGTCCATGTCGTATCCGTATCAATGTCTCTGCTACATAGTTTATGAGAGAATAAAAATTCTAATTTATTACGTTATCGGGGATATGCCATTTATATTCATTACGCTATCGGGAATATGATATTTATATTTATTACGCTATAGGGAATATGTGTGTGTAGGAAAAACGTTATATTTTCCTTTAGTGGAATTTGTCCCTTGTT
>Ga0123342_1005718_pt1 | contig 17792 bp, 8 predicted proteins | sample Turbeawhitnodule_FD_89960 | JGI IMG/M metagenome (GOLD analysis project Ga0123342, IMG submission 89960) | Root nodule microbial communities of legume samples collected from Mexico - Turtle bean Mexico white nodule | ecosystem: Host-associated > Plants > Roots > Nodule | place: Mexico: Nepantla...
CCTGGATTTTCGGGAACATCCCCTAGATCCCAGGAAACCATCTAACACGACCCAAAGACCACAAAACACGTGGCGAGCCATTTCGCGAGGCCATCAACCGTTTTGATCCCAATGGCCCAAGCCCAGGTAAACATACAAAAGGGGAGGAAAAAAGAAAAAGAGGTACGTTTTTCAGATTATCAGAGATTCTCACTGGAAAAGATTGCTGACTTGAGCGTCGGAGCATAATCGCAGGTACCCCCACCGGCCGACCGAGGCACGCAGAGAAGAAGGAGACTCGAAGAACAGGACAATTAAGAGTGAAGCAGACACCTTGTATCAGCGTGGATCAACATTACTCAGTCCCCAATATCCATACAGGTACATAATATTTATAGAAAAAACAATTAATTTTAAAAATATTTTAAAAATACGGACAGTAACTAATGTCTGTGTTTCGTAAGTAATTAAATCAATTGGCCTAAGAGAATTTCTTCAACATACCTAAGAATCGTCCAAAATGTTTTGGTTTATTTAATCTGATTTTAAAAAAAAAACTATAGCAGATTAGAAATGGGATTAATCGATAATCCTCATAACAAGCTCATCAAACAACAAAAATAGTTCCTCTTAAATTTGGGTATGCCTAATTAATAAAAATTCGACGTATGAACTTAAAATTAATAAAAAAAGTTAATAATTTAAAATGTATTTATTTTCATGTTTTCATTACAATCAATAATGAGAAACATGTCTAATCTTACTCTCAAAATTTCTGCCAAGTTATGGCTTCTCTAGTGCGGACACTTTTGCAAGCATGAATCAACCACATTAGTCACATTACCACGAGCATCTGATACATAAAATAATCATTGTAAAAAAGATGTGAAAACATAATTAATTCAATAATAAATAATAAACACATTAAACAAATATTAATGTGATTAACGAATAAATACCTATATTAACGGTGATAGACTTGTTTGTTCCACAACTTCTAACACAGTTGTAGGCACTGCTAGAAATATCAGGACATTTTGTAATACAAGTAGCAAAACATTGTGGATAAACATTAGAAGAAAAACATCCTATAGCACATAATATAGGACATGGGATTTCTGCCTCAATTTTTAGAATTTGTACAAAACCCAACATAATCATAAACAAAATTGCAACTCTATTATTTTTCATCATGTTTTTTTCTCTAAGTCTCTAAACCCTAGTTCAAGATTTTGTATAGATGTTCTTGCTGTGAGATTTTAAGGAAAATCAATATCAATTTATAGGAACATAATGTTGTTTGTAAAGTAACTTCAACTCCTCATGAGTCAAAGTCTTTTAAGATTAAGTGTTATGTTAAGTTCATTTGTGTATGACTGAATGGATAATAAAACTGAAATATAGACTTAGGTTCACTATATTTTATTTTTATTGTTAACAGTTTAGTCAGTTTTACTTTGACTCCTTAAAATAGTCTGTCAAAGCCTTTAATATTAAAGACACATTAATTGATGTGTGTATAACTGAATGTATGACTTAAAAACACAGTTAGTCTACCATATTTTGTTATTTTTTTAATATACTTTAGTCAGTTTTATTTGGTAAATTATCTATCTAGTACCATTTACACTTTTATTTTCTCATATAGCATCCTTTTATTTTTATTTTTCTATCTATCACCCTTTTATTTTTATTTTCCTATCTAATACCCATTTATTTTTTATTTTCCTATCTAGCACTATTTCAAAAATAAATAAATAAATAATAAATTAAAAAATTTGATAATTTTAATTTTGAATGCATTAAAAAAATAAATATTTGTAATGTTTAAAATAGTTAAAAATATAATTAATGAATAAATGAATGAGTTTTTACAAAATAAAAATAAAAAAGTAATAAATTTAAAATGTTTAGTTTAAAAATTATTATTTTTAAGAATGAAGAAAATAAAAAATTAAACTCTACAACAACATAAAAGTTGAATCTATAAACATAAATTAGTATTTATTTGTATTATTATTGATGATGTAATCATGTTAATTTTAAGTAAAAAATACAGGACATAATTATAAAAAAAAAACAAGTTGAATAAGGACAGATATGAAAATAAGAGAACAACATGATCGAACAAAAAATGTTCATATTGTCAAACACCGGGACACACATAAAGAACTTGTCCCAACATTACTGGATTGTACACTTCTCGTCATTAATTATGTTTCATTTAGCACAAACTATTTAATGTACTATTGAAGAAAATATTAAATGAATGATCATCTTTCATTTATTTTCCTTTTTATGATCAACATATACTTATTTAGTATCGTCTTATATCTCTTATACTTATCTTATTTTGATTTTTTTATATATATCTTTTATCTTTATCTTATTTTGTTTTGCCTTTATTTTATATCTTTTATGTTTTTAGTTTTTTTTTGTCGTTCTTTATTTATTTCCGTTTTTTGTTTTTATTTTATTGTTGCTATTTTTATTTTCTAGACTTATTTATTTTTGCATTTTTTCTTCTTCTCATTTTTAGCATTAAGTGTAACATTTGCATTAGTTTTTTTTTAGGATTTTGCATTTAAGTTAGACACTTCAATATTATTTGTGTGTCCACTATTAATAAATACTAATTGACTTTGGATTTTTTATAATTATGTCAAGTATTTTTTACTTGAAATTAACATGATTACATCATTAATAATAATAAAAATAAATAATAATTTATGTTTATAGATTCAACTTTTATGTTGTTGTAGGATTTAATTTTTTATTTTCTTCATTCTTAAAAAATAAAAAAATTCAACATTTTAAATTTATTACTTTTTTATTTTGTAAAAATTCATTTCTTTATTCATTAATTATATTTATAACTATTTTAAACATTAAAAATATTTATTTTTTAATGTATTCAAAATTAAAATTGTCAAAAAAATATAATTTATTTTTGAAATGGTGCTAGATAGGAAAATAAAAAATAAAAGGGTGTTAGATAGGGAATTAAAAACAAAAGGGTGCTAGATAGGAAAATAAAAACAAAAGAGTGCTAGATAGGAAAATAAAAGTGTAAATGGTGCTAAATAGGGATTTTACCCGTTTTATTTTAGTATAGTTTTATTATTTTTATGAATAATGTAATTTTAAAAATGTAATATTAAAAAAATTATATAAATGTTATTTTTAAAAAGAGAAAATTATTTATTTTGAAAGAAGGGAAGTCATTCAATTATTTATTTTATTAAACAAACAAACAAATAAATAATTTATTTATGAAAAGATAAAATTATTCAATTAAAATATGATATTAAAGAAAACTATCAAATTTTTTAAATATATCCTCTCTTTATTTATAATTTATAGATAATAGTAATATAACTATTATTCAATTTCTAAAATCTATACCTATATATTAAGGAGATTCTCCATTATTACTGTTTTTTTTTTTACAAAAATTTATTCATATTTTATCCTTATATCAATATTTTATTTTATTATTTTATTTTTGATTATTTCATCATTTTATAATTACTTAAATTTAACAATTAAAAAAATATTTAATATTAAATTTGAAAGAAACTGTTTGAGAGATGTGCACTACATTCATTTGAAAAGAATTAGTCAAATAAAAATTTGAATTCAAACGTGGTTTGATGGACAGTTACTTTATCTCCCTCCAACGGGCAAAAAGACACAATACAAAAGAAAAATTTGAGAGAAGTGTGAGAAAAGAGACTGAAATGGAAAAAAGAACAAAAAGAAAAAGAAACATAAAAAAATGAATGTAAATCACAAAAAAATAGTTTTTTTTTCATTCTCATCAATCTAAAGATATTTCTTATTGAACCAATGTCATTATCATTTATTTGTTATGATCAATCAATATAGGTTGTATAAATTCTAATTGTTTAATTGTTAATTCTCCTCATTTTGATTTCTTATACTCTGCTTTTCATTTTCGTATAGCAAGTGGAGGTAGAAGAGGAAAAAGATAGAGAAGCAGAATATCCAAAAGTGTTACTTGAATACAGAGCATTCAGATTTTTGCACATGTATAGAGTTATCTTGATGCCATTGTTGATGTGGGCGTCGACGGGGAGGATAGGTGCGTTCCAAATACAACATTGTTGCAGAGAATAGGACATGGATTAGAAAATAGATATTTTATTAGGGTTTGTTATTGGAGTTTCTCATCTTATTATTCTTCTTTTTCTTTTCATTATTATATTCCTCTTTTTTAGTTTTATATTAGTAACCAATCAAAATTAGTGATCACAAGTATTTAGAATCAAACAGATGACGTAATTGCTTCAATATAATTATGTTCATTGTGTTATAAATTTGAATTTGTTTAATATATTTTTTACTATAACTTAATTATTAAAGTTATATGTTGAAACTCATAGCTATGAGAAAATGTTTCTATCTTATTTTTTCTTAGTAATATTTGATATTTAAAAGATACAAACACACATATAATAATATACCTATAATAATAAAAAAAAGATACAAATACACAGACGCAAGAGCGTATGTATTTCCATTAATATTAAATAATATAGTTTATTATAGAAAATTACTCTGCAAAATCTCAAAAAAAGGTCTTAAAATTACACATTTTAACTAAAAATAGGGGGCAGTTTCTTCCTGCACCCCCACAACTTTATAAATCCCGAAACTGACCTTCAACTTTTATTTGAAATCAAGATCTGGGAGTGTGTTACGAATTCATTAATTCAGAAGTGAATAATGTTGCTTTCTGGATGAGAGGGTGTTTCGAAAGCAAAGTTTGCATAAATTGTTGATTTCTGGATTGTTAAATCCAGAAGCCTAATTTCTATTATGGATTGGTGGATCCAGAATGACTTTTTTTAATTATAGATTTCTGAATCCAGAATGCATATTTTGAATTACGAATTGTAGGATCCAGAATGGTTTTTTTAATTATGGATGTTCTGCATTTTTTATTTTGGATTAACACTGTCATTCATGTATTACCAGAAACACCAATCCGAAAGGTTACCGGACGTGCCAATCCAAAAATTGATCGGATTTCACAATCCGAAATGCAAAAAATTAAATGTAAAATTTTGTATAGGGACAGTTTTGTCTTTGCACAATATTGTGTTGGTGCAGGAAGAAAAATATGGGGGTGCAGGAAGAAACTGCCAAAAAAGGGTTTTAAAATCTGATATCCAATTGACCCTACCCAAGTTGTTGTTGGGCTTGTGTGCAGCCCCAAATGTAACCCTTTGTAGATCCTAATCTAACATGTGCGAACAGTAATAAATTTGTTTGGAAGAGTATATCTTTTCTACATAGGGATTTGAAAAAAATAATATATACACGTACATACAGCTCCTATCCCGATGATCACAGTTACAAAAAGATTAACACGAACAAACTTAGATAAGGTAATAATTTAAAACAAAGATAAAACAATTCATATAAATTATCTTAGATAAGGTATCTTCATGGTCATGTAGTATTTCTCTCAGTTTGTACCTCGTACTAATTAAGTCTCACACATGCACAGTTCTACATGCATTGCTCTGGGCTACAAAGTCTTGTCTATTACAGAATTCCTTGTTGGACTAGAACAAAAATCATATTGATTCATCAAACATTCTTCAATCTTTATGAGAAGAAAAATACTAGATTTTTTATATTCTAATAGCAAGCATTCCTTCCGTTATAGTATTTCTAGCATATGTAATTTTGTCATATTTGTTTATTTATTAGTTAGGAACGATATTAGATGAATTTTAGGGTTAATTAAGTTTTAAGTACTTTATAAATTTGTGTATATTTTTTATTGAGTTCTTATTAAAAAATTGTATTTAGCTAAGTGTTTAAAATATTTTTTATTTTTGCTAAAGTATGTGCTTTTTGATTTTTTTTGTTAATAGGATAATGTGATCATTATTTTTGTCTTTTTGTCTCTAACTGGTTGACTAATTTGTTCCTTTTCTTTTCAATATTTTTTCATTGGTCGGTTAATTCACTTCTTCCCTCCTTAAGAGCAAGTTGATCAAGGGGTTAGAGGATATTGAAAAGGAATAAAATAAATTGATCGACGAGTTAGAGACAAAAAAAAATGAAGCAAGTTGATTGGCCGGTTAAAGACAAAAAGAAGTCACAACCACATTATCTTATTTCTTTTGAGTATTCTTATAAAAAGTAATTGATATGTAATTATCCACAGATTCAAATTTGTAAGTAACTACGGATTTTAATCTGTTTGTAATTACTTACGAATAAATCTGTAGGTAATATTGGTAGGTAACAAACTATAGGTAATATCCATAGGTAACAGTTTCCCGCCTTAGTCCGCCAAAATTATGTACAAATTTTACTTACAAATTTTTCTTGCAAAACTATTTTATTATTATATAAAAAAAAAATTAGTAGGTAACTCATTTTTACTTACAGTTCCAAATTCGTATTATAAATAGGTAGTTCCAAATTCATATTATAAGTAGGTAATAACAAATTTTCTTGTAGTTTTGAAAGCAAAGGACGAAGAAAAGTTTTTATAATTTTAATTCTTAAAGTTGGAAAAAAGAAAAAAAAAGAAGGATGAAGGTGCTTCTTATAAAAATACGATTGTTGTATTTTAAAAGATGTATTCTTTGTCTAACGAGGAACTAAATACCATAAGTAATGACATAACAATTTTATGTAGTAAAAAAGAGAATGATGAGGAGGAAGAGATTCCATAAGAATACTTGTCTATTGCTAGAAGGGTGCTTATAGCATCGGCCTGGGTTGTCTCCGATAGACATCAACCTAGGTCGACTTCGGTCGACATCGGTTGGTCCGGACCGATTTCGCTCCACATTGACTTGGGTTGACTCTTCTTGACATCGAACCAAATCGAGTCCGCTCGACATCGATCTGGGCTGAGTCTGCTCGACATCACTCGGGCCGAGTCTGCTCGACATTGACCCGGGTTGAGTCCGCTCGACATCGACTTGGGCTGACTCCCTTGGACATTAGCCCAGGCCTACTCTGATCGACATCGACCCAGGTCGATTCCATTCGACGTTGGTCGGTCCGGGCCAACTCTGCTCGACATCAGCCCGGGCCGACTCCACTCGACATAGACCACGGCCGACTCCGCTTCACATCGACTCGGGCTGACTCTGCTCCACATTGGCCCCGACCGGGTCAACGACGCTCGACATCGTCCCAGGTCAATGTCGAGCTGGGTCAGCCCGGGCTGACGCGGCTCGACATCATTCTTGGTCAATTCGGCCTGGACCGACTCCACTCAATATCGGTCCAGTCTGACTCAGCTCGACATGGGCGTAGGTCGATTTGGCTCGACATGGGCTTGGGTCGACTCGGCTCGACACCGGCCCTGGCCGACTCGGCTCAACACTGGCTGTGGTCGACTCGGCTCAACACTGGCTGTGGCCGACTCGGCTCAGCATTGTCTTTGGCTTACCCGGATCGACATCGGACCAGGTTAACTTAGCCTAACATCGGGCCAAGCCAACATAGCTCGATATCGGCCTTGCTTGATTCGGCTCGACATCATCCCCGGTGGAGTTGACTTGACAAGGAATCAGACTGACTCGGCTCAATATTAGACATGGGTCTGGGTCGACTCGGGTCGATTTTGATTCGACCGACTCGACTCGGGTCGATTTCGATTCGACCGACTCGACTCGACATGAGTTCAAGCCGACTTAGCTCAACATGGGTCCAAATTGACTATGCTCAACCTGAGCTTGAGCCAAGTCAAAATCCAACCCAAAATCCAATTTAGATAATAAAAAAATGTATCCAATCTATATATAATCCATATCCAATTAAATGGATTGGATTTTAAATCCAAAAATATGAATTTAGATTTAAGATAAATTCATTAAAATAAATTAAAAATAATATAAATTTAGATAATTATGAATGATATTGTTAAACATTGTATTCCATATATAAATATTCAAACTCTCATCGGCACATTTTTTTTTCATTAGAATCCAACTCATAACTAAATTTAACTAATCATCAAGGAGACAGAGATCATATCCGTCCATGACTTAGTTTTTAATGGGGTGATCTTTTCACCAGCGGGTTAAATTTTGTTCTTGGTAAAAGAAAAAAAAACATATTATTTGTTCTTTTGCTTTGATTGTTTATGGGTTTTGAGTTTTGATTTTTGTAAATAGGTGATGGGCATGACTTAAGCCCATAAGGTTATAGACTTAAAAAATCAATATCTTTCCACTTGGGATTCCACTTTCCCATAGGCTTTTTGTGTGGTTGATTTTGAAGTGAAGTTAATGCCATTGAATTTGGTTCCTAAGTTTTATTGGTCAACGGTAGTTCTTGCCTCTAATTGATTGTCCATTGACTTCCATTAACACATTAACCATACCTAATTGGTTTACTAGTGGGATAAAACTTAATGGCGTATCTCTCAAAGCATAGAAACAAGGTGGAAAAAATAAAACAAAAATATGTAAGAATTAAAATAAAAGTTAAGATTATTTAATTACAATTTTGTCATAAATAAATAAAAATATGTGATATATACTATAATGAATACTTTAGACACCAAATTTTCACTTTCTGTACTAAACACACCAATTTATAATACTTTAGACAGATATTAAAGACAAATTTTAACTCATTAAACGTTTCAAAATAATATTTGTATTGAGTTAATAGGATAACTAAATCAATAACACAAATATTTCGAAATATTTTATTAATAAATAAATATAAATATTAAATGATATATTTCATTATTTAATAATAAAAATAATAATACATATTTATAATTAATTTTATTATTGTACCTTATTAATTTTCTTATTTATTAATATTGATAGTTAATAACTTTATTTTTAATATAATATATATATATATTTTATTTTAATTATTATTATTTTTAATAATAAGAATGATTTTATAATTGTTATCATGTTTTTAATTTTTACAAAATGAGCAAGTTTTAGTTCTTAATTTTTTTAATTTTTCATCCATCACGTATAGAAAATTAATGATATTGCTCCTCGGTATTATTCAAAATTCATTAACTACTTATTTGAATGAGAGATTGCGTGATAATTTCCATTGACATTTACTAGTGCCTACAACATAGTATTAATATGTGATATCTATAACTTTTTCAAATTTTATTTATTTATTTTAAAATTAATATTAAAAATAAAATAATTACTTCAAATTTTGAAAGGATAACAATTTTATTCTGTTAAAATGATCTATATTAAATTTTGCTCATTTTATAGAGACCATGTGAAAAATTTAAATTTTTTAGAAGGATAAAAAATATAAACGTTTTATTAATTTTATAGAAACTAAATTTCTATAAATTTATTGATAAGTATTTTTAGAAGAAAATATAAAAAAGTTATAATTTTCACAAATTATAGGAAAAATATTTTACAATTTAGCTTCTTCACAACTTAAATTATAAATTATTTTATTTAACTTATTTAAAATCTAATTTTTAATATTATCATTCATATGTAATTAAATAAATGATAATTATTCACAAATTCTTGTTCTATTTTGTATTAACATTTTAGAGTGTAAATGCATGGAGAAAAAAGAAGAAGAAAGAAAAGGACATGTGAAACGAGTGTTTTGTTATTGAATTAGTTTATCGTTATTGCTCGATAACTGAACCGATTATTTAATTCTATTTAACTTGTCCAGACAAAATTCCTCGTGACCGGACACACCACAAATCACAGCATAACACAAAAAAATTGCTTTCTTTTCCCATCGCCATATTAGGGTTTCAAACTTCCACTTTCCCTTTCTCCTTTCACCTTCCATATCTCACTTGCCTTCAATTCATTTCGCTTTCTTTCTCTAATTCGCCTAATTTCACCATATCGTGCGACACGGTACAATTACTTTTCTCTCTCCACGTTTCTTCCTTCAATGTGCTCTGCACCTGCCATGTCGTTTTGGCGGTGATTTTGTTTTTGTGAATTATGGATTTTTTTTCCTCATTTGTGGGGCCGTTGTGTAGAGTTTGGGTTCGCAGTTTGAATTTAGTGGAACTGGAATGCTCGATTTGGGGTATTTTGTTTTGAAAATAAAAATAATGAATGATGTAATGTATTCTGTGTGCTCTGTTTGGGTGGAATGTTTGGTTTTGTTTTGATTCTGTGGGAAATAGAAGGAAACCTGGGAACTGCATATTGGTTTATGGTTCTATGTTGTGTGCTTGTTTATGAAGTAATGGTTTAGGGGCAATTTTTGGTGGAGAAAGAAATGCAGTTATAATCTTATTGAGGGATTTATTGTTGCTTTATAAGGAGGGCTTGTAAATTTTCATGTATGCTTATAGGTTGATTGTTGGTTAAAACGGAGTATTTTTTGCTTGTGTTTTTAGAAATTTTATTTAGTTATGTTCGTTTTGAGTGGATTGTGTCTCCCTTGAATTGAATCTTAAAATCTCCGTCGGCAGTGGCGGTGGCATTGGTGCCATGCATGGTTTCAACCTGTCTATTTGTGTTATTATTGCTTGTGTAAACACTGCTACTTATAGCTTATTGCTTATGTCTTTCCTCCCTGGTATCTGTGGAGCGAGCTTTTTATGAGACTATTATTTGCGTATATCCAGTTTTGGTTATTGATGAATTTCTAATCCTAGTTTCATTCAGCCAAATGCTAATTTAAAGCGTGTCATTACCTTACCATTATGAATAAGCCTCAAGTATAAGCCGATGTTAGACAGTTTAGCTTTTCCCAACTTTGATGGCTGGATTAGAATGATATGTATTTGTTTAGACTAAAGGAATTGAGTGCAAATTTTCTTAAACATTGGAAACTGTAAGTTTTTTTATCTTTCTTTGTTTTAATGTGTTATGAGTTAGTCATGAGATGAGTTTATCAGCATTTCTATTTCAGTACTTTGGTCTATGGTCTAGCATAAAGGAATGCTCAAAGAAGTTATATAGCAGTAATATTTTGTAAGATTTTTGGATGATTAAAAACGGTGGAGCTCAACCATTCATTGACTCAGCTACTAAAGTAGTGCCATTAATAATTTATTTTGTGAAATTATTTTTCCCATTCATACATGAATATCATAAATTTCTTTTCATCTTTGGGAGGGGTAATTATCTCAGGTGGGGTTGGCCAGCGACCAGGCATTTGGCATTTATGTTAACTGTGAGTTCTGAAGAAGTTTACCAAGATGCTTCATATTGAACTTAATTTTTGGGTGAAGGTTGCAAATAGTACATGATATAGACACATAATGCGCTTTACCACTTGGGTAGTTCTCATTCCTAAAGTTGTAGATTTCTTCTGATCAAGTTTGGCATGGGTGACCTTCTTTTGTCTTGTTTTTTTATTATCATTGACGTTGAGTTTGCGGGTCAGGTCCTTGTTACGTAGTTGAACATGCATTCTCTTTGTTCTTAGAGTCATAGACTGAAGAAAACAATGGCTCATTTTACCACTAGGATTGCTATTACTGAACAACTTAATTGATCTATTGTCCATAGAACACCGATTGTTCATCTTGACTTTGTGCAAATGCACTCGCATTCTCCCCCGCACACATGCCTTTTGACATACATGCGAGGACAAATGATTCATATTCTTTGTTTGAGTTGGTTTAATTTTGGTTGTAGAAGTAGATTTGATGTGTGTTTGTGCTTGTAGTAGAGTGCTAGTTTGCGAATGTTGCCTCAGATTAACCAATAAACCCGCATCAAGTATATGCATTAAAGGCCATGCTACTCTTTCTTCAGGTATATTGGAATCTGACTTGGGTTCTAATTGATGCATTCACACAGTTAGCGGTTGGGGTCCAATTCCAAGATGAACAATTCTCACTCAGATAATCATGCAAGTGATTTATTCTTTGTAATTTCATCAATTAGTTGTCTGTAGTAGTAGCCTAGTTGGTCTGAAAGATAGAATTATCTACCTGCAGGATGAAGCAACTGTGGTGGGATTTGAAGTTCCAAAATCACCTGATTCCAGTTACAACAATATCCACCCTGGAAATGAAGATGAGGCAAGGGATCCGCCTATGGTGCCTTCACATTTGCAACACACTTTGCTCAATTATCCTGCTAGTAGAGACACTGCAGGAACTGTTCCATTGCCTCAGAATGTGATTCTAAATCATCTTTACATCGAGAATAGAGAGTCCCCAAGATCTGTGGTGGCGTTGGGATTCACCCATCGTTTCCGCTCTAAATATGTTACAGTCGTGCTTTACAAACCAGTCCAAAGAAGGGGAAATACAGGTATTTAATGTGCATATTCAAGACCTTAATCACCGACGACCGTTTGTAATGATTTATTGTAGACTCAATATTCCAATTACTGGAAATGATATTTTAATGAACTTAAGTAGATTATTTCCTGGTAACTTAACTGTATATTTGTTTGTAAATTCGTTTTAACGTTGTGGCATAGTTATAAATTATTTGAGTTTTGGGTGGTTTGGTTCAATGGATAATGATATGATAATATGGGGATCTGAAATAATTCGCCAATAGTTTGGTAAGTCATAAATCTCAATTTCTCTGTTAAGCCGTTTTTTTAAGTGTTTAAAACTAAATATAAAAATGATTTTAACAAACAGTCTTCAGTTCTTGGTTAAGTTATATATGTGATAGGTTTTTTTAAAAGGTAAAATAATTAATAAACCTACAGTTAAGCAGTGAATCGACGAATACAATAAATCACTTCCATGGATCTAGAAACTATAAAGGCTGAAATGCAATTTTTTGGAAAAATCAACAATAAATAAATAAGCACAAAGTTTTTTTTTACTGGTATGACTGACCGACATCATGACGTGTCTCGGTCTTCCTACCTGAGATGATTGAGACACGCTGATGTGTTCCAGTCTGCCCGACCGAGCTGGTCGAGACACCACGCATGACCAGGTCAACCCCATTAATGCTCAAATCAAGATTAGTGAAGCTAGATTATCATTAAGGATTAAGTAATGCAACCCTAAGTGTGATTCATTTCACTAATCAGGCCTAATGAGGGAAGTCCATTGAAATAATATAAATAACACACATTCCAAGGAATAAGGTACATCATTTATTATTGTGCACCTACTCGAATACTAATCACCCGCTTTACTGACTTGAGCGTCGGAGTGAGAGTCGAAGGAGAGACACGAAAGCGCGAAGGATCTCAGCAGCAGCCTAACAACCTGCCTTCTGAAGGAGGAAGACAAAGACTTCAATAGTTCTTTAGGTCTCATCTTCCGCAGAAACAATTTTATTTAAGAAAATTGATTCTCCAATAACTACAACCGGATATTTTCTTAGAAGCGAATCTAGACTCTAGGATAGATATTCAACGTCCACTATTTCTAAATAATCCCCTTCCATTAAATTACCATTAAATAAATATGTTTATATATATATATATATATATATATATAAACTCATTTCATGTGCATTTTTAACCCTGCTTATTAGTTTTAGAAAATATGTCTCTTTATTAATTGAGTAATAACCTACGTTGCATTTAGTACAGTTAAACTTACTTGTCAACCAGTATGAATGTTGAAATATACAATTGGGGTTAACTTGGTAGATGATTGAAGTGTAATAATTTAAATAAAATATACAATAATTAAGTTTGCGAACTTGAAGCACTGTTCTTATAAAACTGGTGTAATTCGTTTTTGTTATTATTCAAAAGGGCATATTATATAAAATTTATAAATATATATAGATAAATCATGTTTACAAGTACCACTTCAAAGGAAAAAGTGGTGCTTTCAAAAATAAATTTTGTTCAACTCATTTTTTTAGTCAAAGTCAAGCTTTGAAGCACATTTTTCTTTCTTTTTATTAAAATCATACTTAAAAGCATAATTTCAATTTATTTAATATATTTTTAAAAATTGTAATTCGAACGAACTTTTTTTTAAAATCGTGGTTGTTATCATTTTTTTTAAATTGTGTCTTTAGGCACATTATTCTGTATATACAAAATAAATAGAAACCTATTAAAAATAAAAAAATGTTTGTTTTTAATTTTTGAAAAAAAAAGATAAATCACACTTTTAAATAAATAATTTAAAACAAAAAGTTGATTTAATAAAATATAAAAAAAAAATACATTAAAAACATGTCAAGAGGCATGATTTGAAAATAAAATAAAATAAAGTAAAAAGAAGATGACTAGGAAAAAAACTTTAAATCCCTTTATTTCTTCTACCTTTTACTTCATTTTTTTATCTTGAATTTTTTTTTTTGCAAAAACTTTATATGATGAAAATTCGTTTTTTTTGAAAATATTGGTTTAAACTTTATTTTTTTAAATGCAATAAGAAAATGAGAGATTGTTAGATCCAATTGTAAAATATCTTATGTTTGATTTTGATTTTGTACTTAAATAACTAAGTATAAAATACCTTTATGTATATCAGATAATGTAAGACACAATGTATTCAATCTAATCCATCAAACACAAGTTGTATGGTTGGACAAATTTAAGTGTTATTTAACATATGTTTCTTTTAGCAAATGCAAGCGTTATGTACATGTATAGTTTGATAAGTTTTTTCTTGAACAAATGCAGAGTATATTTAGTCAAATTAAATTTTGTTTGAATAGACATTAAGTATACTTTGTCTGACAGACATAAGCCTAAAACATTTCAAATTTAAACAAAGGCTTGTTTTATCTTGTAGAAAATGTATATTTCTTCATAAAGTCAACTAGTTGTGTTAAGCCTTACACCTTGCTCAAAAGGTGGAAAGAAGCCACCTAGCCAATCATGTGAAGCTTTGCCATTCTCTAGAAGTGTTGTCAAAGAAGCCACATACATTAAATGCTAAGTCTAGGACATTTAATGTGTCTTGAAGCCTCAAAACATGTTCAAACATAAGAAGAAGCATTAGCAAAAGACAACACTCACAATGACTACAAAGGATGTGCAACAACTATTTTATTCTCAAGCACTATGTATAGAAGATTTCTTTAAAGAAGGAAGAGGAACGACAACAACAAAAGTCTTGCCACAAGAATGTGCACAAGATCTCAAACTTCCAAATCTTGTAGTTGGAAGAAGGAACATTGTTTGAGTTCATTGATAATATACAAAAGTGATAACCTTTATATACGTCGTGCAATGCTACTCTCTTTCTTGTGAATGAATCTATGACATTTTTTGCAAACCTTTTGGTTTTAGTCAGAATGGATTTCCAAAACATACTCGATCTTAATATCATTTGATTGTATAACATATACATATAAAAAATCAACAAAAATCTTAGAAACACAATCCATGACAACAAACACCAATATTTCATTATACAATACTTCAATTATTTATAAACCAAACAAGGTCAATTATTTATAATGTTATTGTCAATGATGAGTAGATAAAGTATATTGGAGTCACCTATCTCCTCAAATTTATATATGTAAAAATATATTAACTTTATTGTTAATCACCTAAGAGTTGTAAACTATTTGTCAACCTTTTCACTCAATTTAATCTACAATAATAACTTATCTAAAGTGTACCTATGTTTTTCATTCTTATGTGACCTAAAAGTATAGTGTAAAGTACACTTCGTATGCAAAATCACTCATTTTTGTAAATTGTTTTTGAATTATAATCTTTTAAGAATTTGTATTTTCAAAATTTCATTTTCCGTACTTTAGCCAACATGCGCGTATAAATACTTTTTAGTATACAATTAAATGTAATGACATAAACATAGATGTTTAAAAAGTAGTACGGAAAAGGTCTAAGGAAAGCAATGGATTAAGGAAAGCCGCAGAAAAGGTTAGCATAGTAATATTATTACAATAATAATTCTTTTGACATCCACCTTTTTCACTATAAAAGATTATATTTAATTAATTAATAAAAATAAATATGAACACAATTTTAAAATAAAATAATAATTTATTGATTATGAAGTGAGAGTGTGAAAAGAAATATAGTGTGACACCATCATCATTGATATGGTTAGTGGTGGATGTTGAATAATACTGAAACAACTCTAGGTGCTCCTGAAAGGGTGGGTTGGGTTATGTACGGAAGGTACTGTTTCTGTCGCCATCCATTCCTCTAACTTTTTAAATAACAGTACAAATGTCATTGGGAAAGATGCACACTCTAAGCTTTTCTTTATACTCATTTTCTTTTCAAAAGCCTAATATTTTTTTTTTATATATAAATACATCTTTACTTATAACACCCAAAAAATAAGCTCTTTTTAAACAAGTTTAGAGATTTTCAAAATATTTATGGAGATTTATATAAATATAAATATTTAGAATTTATAATTCAAAATAAAACTCTAAAGCCTTCCAAACTCTTCTGCACCTGTACGATCATTTACTCGTATATATAATACAGTCATCACAATAAAAAAAAAAGGTAAGTTAGTGAAAATAAAGTTTTAAATATACACAATTAAATCAATAGAGAAAACCAAATTACATGATTCAATTTCTCAATTATTCAATCTTCTTCAAATCCAACATAAAACAATCACATAGATCTCACATAGATCTACACATATAAGATATTCAATCAACTTAATGAAAACTGAAACCTTCCGGAAGACCCGTGTCAAGTAAGTCCTACCAAAGACTAACACCTGATCCAAAGATTACTACCGAATCCAAGAGAAAGGATCAGGGTAAGTTCAATACAACCCAAGTCATGCATCTCATATGTCATAGTGTGCATGAACTCACCCATCAGCTTCTCACCACCTGATGTCTTAGTCTATGTGACTTAGATCATTAGTGAAGCTCATAGATCTTTATTACCACATAGGCATCGATACTTAATACACAAACAAACAAACATCAGTTCATACATTATCCCAAATGTATGAATTGAATTTCATACCATTTTCATCATACAATATCATTCAAAATGCAATCCACAACATTCAAAAGTCCTATTTAACAACATAAAAGAAACAACACTTAAATACTAAATTATCAAAATCTAATATTTCTATAAGTTTTAATTATATCGTTTAATATACTGTCACTATAAGAAAATCATTAAATAGAAATCAATTTTAGAGACAAAAATTTAGTTGCTATAATCACTAAATTAGATATTATTTTAAAGAGTAATTTAGAAACCAATAATTTGTTTAGTCTCTAAAACAGAATTTAATTTACTCAATATAGTAACTACTTATTTTTAGTCTCTAAAATTAGTTTATATTTAATAATTTTCTAGTAGTGTTATATTTTTAAAAATCGATTTCGAGAATGATAATATTGTTTGAACTTTAAATTTAATTTAATTTTATAATTAATTTATAAAATAAAGTTTGTATTCACTTATAATTAATTTATAAAATAAAATTAGTATCTACTTATATATTATGATTTTTTTAAAACTTTTATTTAATGTGAAATATTCAACAATAATAAAAGATTATTTTATAATTATTAATATCTAATCATCTTTATTAAAGATTTCATTGGTTATTTTTAATCAAATTTCTTTTTTAATTTCTGTTAACCTTAATTGTTTAAAATAACTGGTTTATTATCACGAGTATGAAGTTTTTTACACAGTATAAATATTGTAGGGATATCGTGTGCGGAAGCGTAATAATTTCAACCAACGATTATAAGAAATTAAAGTAACAAGTAAAGTGAGAATGATACCAGAATTTTTAGGTGGAAAACCCACTTTAAATAGAGGTAAAAAACCACCGACGAGAGAGCCAAAACTTCCACTATAATGGTACTGCGAGTACAATGAATTCCTCTCAGGCTAATGATAAATAGCCCCAAAACAAAATTCTCTCTATATGGGTTAAACACTTACACCCAAAAGCA
>Ga0123342_1005719_pt1 | contig 17791 bp, 9 predicted proteins | sample Turbeawhitnodule_FD_89960 | JGI IMG/M metagenome (GOLD analysis project Ga0123342, IMG submission 89960) | Root nodule microbial communities of legume samples collected from Mexico - Turtle bean Mexico white nodule | ecosystem: Host-associated > Plants > Roots > Nodule | place: Mexico: Nepantla...
CCCCTTTAGGGTGTATCGCTTAGAATGGAATTATGTGAGCAGAGAGACAAAGAGATGAGAGGCTCGAAAATCCCTTTAGGGAATGAGTTTCGACCGTGTGATGTTAGAATATGAGAGTGTCTCGTCTCTTTAGTTGTTTGGTAATCTCTATTTATAATACACCCAAGGGGAAACCCTAATTATTTATGGTAATAGTAATTACGTCTATCTAGTAATTACCAATAATATAATAGGATAATTATGGTAATTGATCAATTAATAAGATAAATAATCATGAGGTGCCACATAATATTCTTACATTTTATTCTTAAAAATAATGTAATTGAACATAATATTATAGTATATATGAAAAATGTTGAGTTCTTTAAGCATATTTTTCCCTTAATGGTTAATGAACAACACACACATATACATATATATATATATATATATATCGACAGTGATGTCGAGGATTTGAGGATAAATAAAAGGCAAAGAAAAGAATTCTTCTTTGGAAATGACTTTTACACTTACCTTGTTAAAAATAATTCAAGAATTTGTTTAGAAGTTTTTTATGCTCCTAATGCAAAACATTGGAATAAGGCTAGTAGGATTAAAATTGATTCAATTAAGAAAAAAAAATACATGGACTTCAATAGATTTTTTTTAAGGAGTAAAACTCATTGGTTGTAAGTGAATCATTAAGAAAAAATATCATCTTGATGGACCCATAGAAAAAGATAAGGCAAGATTAGTAGTGAAAGATTTTATTCAAAATTCAACATAATGATTACTTTGATAAATTTGTCCTAGTTACTAGGATTTCCTCGTGTTGTTAGCCCTAACATCTATCATAAGTTAGTTATTCACTAAATAGATGTTAAGACAACATTTTTGAATGGTGAATTAGAAGAACAAATTTATATGACTCAACTTGAAGGGTTGTTGTTTCAGGTCAAAAAAACAAAGTATGCAAACTTTTAAAATATTTATATGGACCGAAATAAACTCCAAAATAATGGCATGAAAAACTTATAATTTTTTGTGATAAATGTGTGTACACTAAATATGAAAAATGAAGTCATTATATGTTTATACGTTGATGAGCTCAAATTTTAGTACATGTTATGATATAGGTTCTAGAACAAAATTATTTTTTTGATCTAAAAACATTCTAAAAACAAATTTATATTTTTTTGAGATATATCATTTTCCTATTAAACCATTCAACAACTATCTTTATAAAATTTCCTAATTGTTTTAACTAAACGAGTAAATGTCTATATTTGTCCCAATCTCCTTATTAAATGCAGGGTGCTGAATTTCTGTTAACTAAAAATTAAATGTCTATAAATCAATAATGGCCCAAAAGCAGAAAATAAGAAATAAATATTTAAATATAAAAGGAAAGTAGAAAGGTAAAATGTCCAAGATGGTATGGCACATATAAGTAATATTGCACCATGCTATATATTTAATAATGCAAAACATAAACAGTGTACTCAACAATGGCATCCCTAGTGGAGGGTGAGAACCAGTGAGTCCTAAGCTGAGCATAACCCCTAGCAAATCGAAAGAGGCCACTTCCACCAATCACAGGCATCTCCCTCTTCTTGTTGAACACAGGGTTTCTTCCCAGAATGGTGATGCTGCTACCATTATACTTCCCTTCAGTGATGGCAAAGTTCATAGCCATCAGCAAGGTAACCTCACTCTGGGACGTCGAAGCATAGAACCCCTGTGCCATCCCCACCAACTGAGAGTTCAATTGGGGTTCCAATGTCAAAGGGTTCTCTATCATGTTCACCGATCCGAACGACGTCGTTGAGTTCTTCCCTGATGACACTACTTCTATGGAAGAAGGGTTGCGTCCACTCACCACGTCGTGCCAATAGAACCTGTGTATGGGAATTCAAATCAACAATTCATGCAATAAGTAACTTTTAAAAACATTAGATCACAATTTAAAGATAAACCATGGATTTTTAAAGACTACAACTGCAGAAACAGAAACGAATGGTTATCTCGAAAAAATGGTGGATCAAAACCTAAAGACAGATTGCAATTTAGAAACAAATAGAGTGAACAAAAAAAGTATGAAATATATCAAATGAAGTAATAAAAAAATTTAGGAACTGCTATTGATTGCAGTGTAAAGATTTTTGAAGTATCTATAATGGCTGCAAGTGTGAGCTTATTACGTTAAAAGATGTATATGGGAACTTAACCTGAAACGGCTGAACTTTTCTTGGTTTTCGTCCAACCCCAACATTTTGCGGTCTAAGGTACGGACGAAATCATGGGTTTCATGTGGTGTGGTGGAGATGATGGGAGTGAAGAGGAGAAAGAAGATGAAAAATTGGGTGAACATGGTTATGTTGATGAGATCACAAGATGAATGGGTTTTGGAAGGAGGGGTTAACAAATGGAAAGACATGAGTCCTTATAATGATCACACACCAACCTTGCAACTAATGTACACGTAGTGGGTGTCACAATCATTTATCAATGGACACTTCTATGTAACATAACACCATGTAATTTATATTTTTATTTTTTCAAAATGCATCTCCATACTTTTTTTTTTTCTTGCATTTTTTATATTTTTTAATTTAACAATATCTTTTTGGGTGTAGTAAAGAGTATGATATTTTATTTTTTATTTTTGAGTGGTAGTGATTACTTGTAGTGGTTGTACTACTTTTATTAATAATGATTGTATTTTTTTTTGTTTATTTTTTTATATTTTTTTAAAATCACAAAACTTAAAAAAAAAAAAACCAAATGTGAAAATGGAATACAAAATTCAATTAAGATTATTTAAATCTTTAAAAATACTAAAATTGATTTGGTTGAAGGAAAATTGCCTATTTTTCATGGTAAAAGTTCTCCAATGTTGGATTGTTTTCAAAGCACACAAACTTTGTCTTTGGTTTTAAATTTTAACTAGTTTAAGTAATAATTAATTTAAATTGAGAGTGGATAAAGTGGTATTAATCATCATCCACGTCTATATATATTTTGATATTAAGTAAATTGCATATTAATTTTACCTATAAACAACCATTCTCATACTTCAACACTAAACTCTAAAAGAACACAAAATTTATGACTTAAGTTTGAGAATGAAATTTAATCCAAAATATATTCCATTAGCAAGTTTCATGACTTGAGTAGCACATTAATTTTTTTTATTAGCTTAATAGCTTTTAAACAATAAAAGTATTTTATCCAATGTTTTGATAATTAAGTTGGTGAGTAGATATTGAAAAGTGAATAGTTTGTTTTTATGATAGTATATGAAAAATAGTACACGTAGTAATTAAAAGATAAAATTATATTTTAACAGTTGAAACTTACTCTCCTCTTATTTATATTGATTGAATTGAAATAACATAAAAAAACCTAGCTATACATGAAATCATTATCTTATTTTATGTATTACTTTTATGGTGAAATCTTTGCAAGAATATAAGTGTTTATTGGACGGATCTAGTTATTAAAAATTAAGCAAATATTTATTTGATGTTTGGAGTTGATTATTTATTAACATATTCATAAAAAAATAATAGTTAAAAACCAAAACTATTTTTTAAGTCAACCATAACTGCTAAGCAAAAACATAAGCCTTCAACACATGATCAAACATTGGAATTTTTTGTAGGGTTTTCTTTGATTCGAAGCAAAAAATCATAATATAATTAATACCTTGCTAACCTAAAGTTCTTTAATCATTGTCCTCTCAATGTCCCACAACTTCATAAACCATTTTGATGTGTTACTACCAACGCATTACAGGTAGTTTTATATCCACCTTGTTACCAATTATGTCCTTAGTAACAATTGTACAATACTTTTGCTTATTCTACATACATATGTTACTAAATCACAAACATTAATGAGGACAGAAAAAGAAAACAAAATGAGTTATTAATCTAAAAATTTTATTTACGTAGAAATATTTTTGTATTATAAAATCAACATTTTTTTGTCTATTAAGTTTTTTTTCCTTTTAAGATATACTTTTTTTTTTTTATTTATGAAAACAGTGTAAGAATTCAATGTAATTGAGATACAATTTAATCAATAAATACATAAAAATAAGTAATACACACCTTATCATTTATATACTGAACGCTTAGTCTAGTGATTACGTTGTAACATTGGTTACCTTACAAGTATGTTATAGCTTAGGTAAACAACATTATCTTAAACTATGAAAAAAAATTAAAAAATTTATAGAAATTTATTTTTAAAAATATTTAATTAAAGTTTAAGTATTTTATAAATTTAATATTTTCAATTGAGTTTTTATTAAAAAAATTATTTTATTTAGTTTTTTAAAATATCTTTATTATTTAATTTTTGTTGTCAACCAACTAAATGATGTTAATATTTTTATTTTTATTTTCTTATCTACAACTCATCAATCATTTTACTCGTTCGTACATTTATTTTCCAAGAGTGAACTAATGATAAAATCAAATAAAATTGTAAGGTACTTACATAAAAATAGAAAATACTTTAAAATTCAATATTTTTTTTCAATAAAAACAATCAAATTTATATTAGTTAGAAATTAATTAATCATTTAAAATGTCTTTATATTATAAATAACTAGTTTCAATAACTAGGATCATGCCCTTTTTTTATTTTTATCATTTATATATAATTATGTTTAAAAATTAAATAAAATATGTCAATTAAATCAAATAATAAGAAGAGATAAAAACTATATAATTTTCAAGAGATAAAATTATGAAAAAAGGTAAATTATGTCGTGAGAACATTTTCATATCTAATAAATTATTACACGTTTAATAAATTGTTTCTTTCGTTTCACATTTGACAAACTACTCCATATTTAAAATTTAAATTTGATAACGAATTTTTACCTAGTATTTAAAAAAAAACAATTTTCAATTAATTATAAGAATAATTAGTTATTTAGTAAATATTTAAAAAATAAAAAATATTAAAATATTAAAAAAAATTAATCCTTCACCTTTCTTTCAATTCAAAATTATCACTTCATGTACATCAAATATTTAAAAAAAATAAAAATAACGTAATTCACATAATAATAAAATATTAATTTAAAGATAAAATAGAAAAAAAATTAGAAGAGTTAAAAGAAAGAATATTTACGTTAAATAAGTGAATATAGTTTAATTGAGATTGAATCACCCACCACTTTATAGAGTCTCTTTCTATTTGTTCTAATTTTTTTCTCTCCTATTTTAAATTCAAACTTTTTTTTCCAATTTCTTTTTAGTGTTGGAAATATATCCTCAAAGTAGCTTTCTCTTTTTGAAAGTGTAAAGTTGGATTTATGAATGGTTCCGTGACTTTATGTCCAAACCTATCAAATCTGATCCACAATATTTTCATAACTCTAAATATCATCTTTTATATTTTCATTTTCATGTGATTTTCAATTAATTATATACTTTTTATTTTACTCGTTAGGTTGTAATAAAAATTAAATATTTATTAACTTTATCTATTGTTAATATTTTACTTCATTCGATTTTCATTTCAGTTTGGGCCAGACCATTATGTCAGCTTTTTATTTATCATGTCTTTATTATATTATTTCTTTTTCTATTTCTTTTTCATATGTACATTTTCAACGCATATTTCCCCTTTTAATAATTTTGATGATAATCATACTTATTTTTAACTGAAAGAGAAAGATTTTTTTTTATATTAATTTTTCAATAAAAATGATTTTTTATTGATCTTATTTCATAATACTGATTGATAACTAAATATTTTAATTTGACCATCAATAGTTAATAAATGTATATATCAACAATTTTCATAAAAATTATAATATTAAATAAATTTGATTATTTTTATTTTTATTTTAATAAAAACATTTTATTATTTTGATTATTCAAAAAAATTATACTTTTCAATCACTATTTAGTATTTGATTTTGTTGACTCGTCATTTTACATTGTCATTATTTACGTATTTTTACGTAAGAAAAAACAACATACTTAAAATTAATTTTTTAAGTTTCGATCGATTAAACATCTAAATATTTATATTTTTCAGTATTTTTATTTAATTTTATATTTAAGTAAAATAACATAATCACAATTTTTCAATCGTAATTACAATCACAAATTTATACAATAATAAAACAAATCTATACACTTTAATTATCTCTATAAAAAATATGTTGTTTCTTTTATATTAAATATTTTTTTAATATAAATTCAATTAAAAATACTTAAATTTACTGGAAAATAAAAATTTAATTATGTTGTCTTTTAGTTTTTATGTAAAGACACACAAATAATGATAATATAATGATATTACTTTAGTTGATAATAAAATAAATAAAAAATATAAAAAATTGAATACTTAATTTTCTAATAAAAATTGGAGGACTTCAATTTAATTAAATCGTTAATTAACTTCTGTTTTTATATTATTATAAAATTTCAACGACAAAAAAAAAAGGAGTGAAAAAAGTTATTATTTTTTCGCAGAAGCTGAATTTTATAATCAAATTCATAATTTTGAACTTTATGTGAGCAAACTTGCAGAGAAAGTGACAGAAGGTGGAAAAGACACTTCACATTAAAGCATAAGTTGTTGAAAATTATTTATTGTAATTTAAAATTTGACAGATATAATATAACTTTGTTCTAAATTATCATTTTTTAGTTTTTTTTTAAATCAAAAGCTTAAATAATTTAAAGGTCTGTCACAAACTTTTTATATAGTCGAAGAAAAAGCTGTTACATAGCCATATTAGATAATAAATAAGCACGATGAAAGGAGAAATAAAAGAATATGAAAAAAAATAAAATAAATGTGTGAAAAGTATATACGAAAAAAATAAAAAAAATAAAATAAAAAGTTAATTTCTAATATATGGTGTCCTTACAAATAGGGCAAGGACAGATCCTTACAGCTCGTTCCCGTGAGGGAAAACAGTAACGTGACGTGACGTACATCTATTTTCTTATCTTATTTTCAATTTATTTTTTAGATTTAATTACTCATTTTTTATTTATTTATAAACAATCTATATTTTTATTTCTATATTTAAAATTATCTACTTTAGTCAGTATATTATTATTTTAATATTTTTAGTTTCTCTATATATAATTTTAGTTTTAAAAAAAATAGTTTCCAAATTCAAAGACACTAAAACAACTGAAAAATATTTTCCATTAATTTTTACTATTAATATTCTTGATCTTCAATATTCATCGACGATATAATTGTAGTCTTTATTTTCTAAATCTATGATATCCAATGCTTTTACCAGATTATTTTAATCTCGGTATTAACAAAGTGCTCTAATATTTATCTCTTCAATGTAATAGAAAAAAAAAAGATAGATACTAAAATTTTTCTTTGATTTAAATTAATCCAACTTTGGTATTGATATTTTTTTTTTATTTAATCACATTGTTTAACCTGGTAGCGCAAAATTGAATAATCATAAATATCCAAGAAAATAATTTTAATTTTAAACAATTACTTCTTTCAGTAAAAAATAATATTTCTCTTTTATGTATATTTAACCGAAATCCATTGTCCATTTTCAATGACATTTTTTTATTTTACTTTTTAGAAATCAAAGTCATATTTAATTATTTTTACTTTATATTTTAGAAATCGAAGTTATCTTCAAAAAAACAAAATCGAGAAATTTAAGTCATCATAGTTTTTTTTCTTTTAGAAGAAATCAAAATCTTCTTTGTTTTTAACAGTTCGAAGTCATCTTCAATTTTTATTTTTTGTAAATGGAGGTCATCTTTCATTTTTTTTTTCTTTTGAGAAATCGAAGACATTTTTTTTTTCTTTTGACAAATAGAAGGTATTGTCAAATTTTTTTAGATAACCAATGCCTTTTCATTTATATTTATTTCAAAATTATTTTGGAAGATTAAAAGGACTTGGTTTTGCATTCGCAAATAACTTCATTAATCCGTTATAACTACGAGAATTAATAATGGTGTTTGATTTCACAAAGTTTTTAACAAAACAAGATTTCGAGCAAATTGAAAACAAGAGTAAGGTATTTTTATGCAAGGAAACTACTTTTGTACCATTAGGATGATTTGATATATAATATTTAAGGAGTTATGTTCAAAATTGTGTAAAAAACAAAGTTTGATGATGTTTACCTTTAGATAGAGATTTGAAAACAATAAATACAAAATTAACCGATATAGTATATTTTGAAAATTTTATATTTAACAAAGAACTATGTTTAAATTAAAATAAATAACAACTTTTAAACTAAAAACATAAAACAAAAAATGTTATTTACACGTAAAAAACATTAGTTTCGAATAGGACATGTAACACAGAAAAATAATTATTTTAAAGAGAATATGTAATAAGGAGAAGAAAATGATTTCAATATGTGAGAATAAGTTATTTGAACATGTAACATAAGTGAATTATTCTCTAAAGATGATTAAGTCGTTAAGCTATGTGTTACATTAGTGCATATGATAGTATGAACTTATATAATTTATACTATAGAGCCAATTGTAAAGTTTTAGGTAATTCAACACTTACAAAAATTCTTCTGAAACCTATAACAACATTTATCATCATTATTATATAAGTATATGAAAAATTGTATATTTTTATCCACTTCTAACTTTTGTATTTCTTTTACCTATAAGTTTTTTTTATAACTTGTTTTTATTTCTCTAACTACATAATTTCTTTATCTTTTTATAACTTGTTTTTTATCCTTTACCATAACAATGGTATCACTAATACAAAAATAATTTTCATGATGGTTTAAATAAATTTTTTTGTGTCAATTTTAGAACCATCATAGATATATTTGAGATAGAAAGCATGCACTTTGTCATAAACACTTTCTATGACATGCCTAAAAGATTCGCCATAGAAGATTCACTTTCTATGACTGATTTACCTTCAACCATCATAGAAAGTAACAATTCTATGATAATTAAAATTACACTCGTCATAAAAAATATAACTTTCTATGACAGATAATATTTTAATTGTCATTTAATGTTATTTTTTATGACAGGTAGTGTTTTTAATCGTCATAAAATATGTTACTTTCTATGATGGTTAAAAACAAATCAGTTATTGAAAATAATATTTTTTTTATGATAGGTTTAACAATAACTATGATAAAAAAAAATGTATTTTGTTTAAAAATAATAATTTTTTTATATATTCATTTTCCTACTTGCATAAACCCTTCATAATAAACATAATTTTCAAACAAATATTTTCAAAATAAAATTTTAATGTTCTAGTACATAAATAACTATAAAATTTAAGTTAATATGTTCAAGTTCATACAAAATTATTTAAAAAACTTCTTTTGGAAAGCATGTTTACTAAAGCTAGTCACTAGATAAAAGGATTCCTAAACAATTCGATCCTTGTTTTTTTTTTGCATACTTCAACATCTAATTATCAATGTAATGTTCATTTTCTATTTCTAAATCCAATGTCCTTCCTAGTGTTGTAGTGACGTTCACAATTACTTCAAATTCTTATGCTAAGTAAAAAAAATGATAATAAAGAGTAAAGAAGACACGTAGTATGTCACAAATTTAAACATTTCATTTATTTCATTGCCTGTTATAGCTTCATAAGAAATGATTTACAATTTCCAACATAGTGTTTGTACAAATAAATTCACATAGACCACATCACAACACACACAGAACATGACTTTCATAAAGAGGAAAGACCAAAGTATTATGAGAATGACCAAGTCTTACCACCTCGCACATTTATTATCTAGAATTTGAGCCACATAGATGTTTAGAGAGCAATAATAAACAACTGCACCAAACTGAAGAAACAGCATTTATGATGTGATTATCAGAAGCAAAACTCCTCTAGCACATAACAGAAGCAAAGCACAACCAAGCTCACAGGTAATGTAGGATTCTTACTCTTATTACCGCTACATAAACTAACAAGGTATGAGTTAAAGAACAAAAACTAAGACAATATTTCATGAAACTCTATAGGACTTTATTAATGATGCGTTAGCAAAGCTAATTGAAGAATATTCCCACAAACCATTCAGAGCATTGCATGCCTATGTGAGAAAGAATTGGTAAGTTTTGCAGAAAATTATGAGAAAATGTTTCTTCCTAACAAATTGGTAATATGTACCATTGCAACTTCTAAGCCCCCACCCAAGACAAGGCCATGAATGACAACAACAAATGGTTTCCTAGCCGTTGAGAAATGAAATGAAGAAATTTAACATAACACAATGAAAATGAATAAAAAATAAATAATTTCATAAAAGCAAAGTACCTTTAATAGTATCAGTGATAATTTATATTGATATTCAACCAAGTTTTGGACTCTCTATATAAGAATAGAATCCAATATTATATTGAATTACAAAAATCAGCATATTAAAAACCAAGAACATACCGTAACTTGTTTTTCAATTAGCCTTCTTGAATCCAAATAAAGCTCTAATACTTTAGCAGGCTTTGAGGTATCACATGAAAAAGAATCAACATGTCATTAATAACAAAAAGCATACAAATTTATAACAAATTGGGAATTAAATACCACACCCCTTCCCCGAAAAAAAGTCCATACAATGTCAATTGGTCTCCAGTAATCCTCATCAACAATACAAGTTCTTGCCCCTGCTTTCTTATTTTTCTACCCCCACACCTTTCATAGGTGGTGGAAAGAAACGTGATTATATACCACATTCTCATCCATTTAAAAGAAAATTGCAGTATAAGTAAAGGCATATAATGGTTATAATTAGGCCAAACTTATGGCTTATTTGAATATGACCACTAAGTTAGAATATGCCATTTGTTTAGAGGTAAAAAGTAACACTGATACAGGATAACTGATGTACAAACTAAAGCTCAGGGAACACACCGACCATTGCAGTTGAATAGGGAAAATCTTAAAATTTCTACACAAAATATGGACTTGAACATATCACCTTACGATATATTAAATTGAAGAAACTAATAACTGTTATATAAAAAATCAGTCAGAATCCAAACCTATGTAACACTAAAGTTCATCAAGAGAATTTAAAAGATGGAAAATAATAGAAACTAATCCAATATCAATAAAGTATTTACAAAAACAATGAAAAACTAGTGTATATATTTCCTCCAAGTTGTAAGTTACACATCTCGATCCAACAAAAACAGAATAATCGACTAACATCAATTCCAGACTAATATGATTGAATAACAACCCTAACATATAAAAGTGGCTATTCCAAATTAAGTAGAACATGAACACACAGAGAGATACGTAAAATATACTTAGATTCTATGAATGTATCAAACATAAATGGCTACAATGAAAATGGAAAGAAAGAAAAAATGAACCGTAAAAGGCGTAACCGAAAAAATCAATGGCTCTGGATAAGTGCACTGACAACGACGTATATGAGGAAGTTCCAGCGCCTCAGAGAGGTGTCAAAAGAAGGAGCGAAAGCTGCATTGGTGCATAGGAATCGCTTTGATGCAAATGAAATCACACGAGATCGAATTTCCTATGACATAAGTGGATTTTTGCGAACAGTGAGAGAGAGAAAGTGGTTCAAGTAGGGTTTTGCTCTAGCACCTTCCAAAAAGAATTATCAGCTTCTATTATACCATGTTTGGCTAAGTGTTATTCCATTACTTCATATTAACGCTTTTTATTTATATTTATTAATTAGTAGTAGCCTATTCACAATTTAAATTGCTTAATAAAAAAATATTTTTAATTATAAATAAAATTATTAAATACAATTTATCACTTTGATTATTTATTTTTATAAATATTATTTAATGAAATTTAAACTTAAGATAGTATTAATTAAAACCAGTTATTAAAGATATAAAAAAATGAACATTTATTTGAAACCTAAAATATATGATATTTTTTATATTAAAAGATAAAAGAAGATTGTTGCATATTTTAAAACTGAAGATTGTGAATGTTGTTTAATATGAAATAATGATTAATTACTTACTAATTATACTCAATTATAAGTTTTTTTGGACTTTAGATTTTTCGTGTACTTTGGTTGTTATAGTTTATACAAGAATTATTTATTTTTGCTTGATCTGAACTTTTCTATTTACACATCTTTTTTGCTATTAGTATCTCCTTGTTTTACACCACCATCGAGATCTTCAACGAGGACTTCAAGGTCATGACCATCACTATTATGCGTGCTAAAGGTTGGAATGGAGTTTTGCTGATGCAAAAGTTCGAGATTGGGACGCTTGGAACTAATACAATGTTACCGATGGCAATTGTGGTGCTTCGAAAGTGGTTGATGAAGATGAAAGAGGAAGGAATGCAAAAACCTAAATGTAGCGAGAGGGGAAAAACTAACATGAGAGAAAATGAAGAGACTAAAAGCAACGTGTCTATGCAAAAAAAAGTTATATGTAAAATTATTTACTGACAAATTATTTTTAATGGATGTAACAACTATTTATTATGTCACTTAAAAAAAACAACCAACATAATAAGTGAGTTCATATTTACAATTTCGTCACTGTTTCATTTATTATGATGGATAGATTATAACTATCATAATAAGTTAGTTCATATTTACAATTTTACCACCATTTCACTTATTATGACAGGTAGATTATAACCGTCTTAGAATCATAATTTTGCAATAGTGTATCAATAAGTCAAAGAAATGTAAAACACTATATTTCAACAATGAAAGCACAACAACACTTCATTTAACTACAATGTCACCATAATTTTTCCATGTTAACATAACACAATACAATACTACATATTCTAAAACTGATAATAACATACAACTTTGTCACACTTCATGAACTTTTGAAAAAAAAAAAAAAACTTTACTAGGAAATTCATATCATCACTAATCAATTACTCCATCGTCATTATTCATGAAACGACTTGCATATCCTTGTGTTCCACCTTCATTAACTTAACAAATAACGAAATTAAAATGTATAATGAGAATTATGAGTGTCAAACAATCATGTTATGGATACTGCATTGCTAGAAATATGAATGACTTCGTAAACTTCAAGTACAAGATGCATTGGTTTCTAATGTAATACATCTGTAACTTATCTCCCATTTGTACATATGTAATCACTTCCCATTATCTGTTTCAGATGATCAAACATCACGAAGTTTTGGATCCCAAACTTGAATACATACCACCTTCATATTCAACTTTGACGAAAAATGAATTATGCACTTGAAGTTATTCCTTAAAAACCAATTTTGTTGGTATAAATTTAAGTACTACTTCAATTAGTTATGCTCATAAATTTATACGTATACAACAAGGGATGTGATTGACTCGATCATGTTGCTTTGGACAATTGTCACTTATAAATCATGTTTCCTAACATGCATTAATGTCATGTCAATGTCATCGCAAAAGTGTTGTTGACATAAATAGTGATTAAAAAAGAGTTATCCCTATCACAAATGATGTGGTATGGATTACTTTAAACCTTTGTTACCCTTAAAACATGGTCTCTAACACATGAAGGATTATCAACATCACCTTGAAAGTTATGCTAATATGAACAATGCTTCGATGGGATGTGACTCTAATATGAATTTAGTGGATCGAGTTCTAATGGATAGGTACAACCTATAAAATGTGTTCCTAACCCATGTGATCAACTTGTCAACGTCTCCACAAAAGTGTTGTTGACATAAATAGTGCTTTTACAAGACTCCTCTTTGGCACAAATTTAGTGGATCATGTTGCTTTAGACAATTGTCACCCTTAGAACATACTCCCTAACATGCATGAAGGACTTCTCAACATCACCATGAAATTTTTGCTTACATCATTAATGCTTAAATTAAACGTGACCCTGCCATAAATTTAGTGTTCTGGGTTCCTTTAGACAAGTGAGATCTATAAAATTCTCTCATTGACATGCGTGAAAGACTTTGTCAATGTCATCGTGAAAGTGTTGCTAACATTTGTAATGTTTCCATGGGACATGTCATAACACATGTCATTCCAAATACATGTACTAAATTATAAATTTCAACTATATGTTGTCATTTACATAACACTTTATCCTCTAAAGTTCTTGCTTTTTTGTGTTTCAATCCCACTCTCACTTTCACCTATTTTCTAAATAAACGACTTCAATATACGTCATTGTGCATTATGATAGTGTCATGAACGAATGCCTCATTAAAGAAGTTACTTTTATTTATGTAGCAGTTATTGATGGATGCCGACCTTTCAACACCAGTTTCTACAATCATAGTCCACATTAAATCAAGCTTGTGCTATACAATAAGATACAAGAAGGCATGATTGGGAAAGGAGCTTACTATAAAAAAATGTATATGAGAATTAGGAATAGTACTACTAAAAATTATCATCCCTCTTAAACATGATGCAACTTTATGTTTTAGGCTTTATTTGGAAGATCAATACCCAACTAGCATATCAAGGCAACTAGTTGAATGTGGACCACATTATCTTCAAGAGGGTCTTCTAGACCTTCAAACCATGTATTGATGATTTCAAATTTTACAAATTGATAACGTTCTTGTACGATAAATATAGTGGTGCATTATTGGTCACAATTTTACAAGATGAACGAACAACGTATTACCGATTTCTTTCGCCATCGTATGTTGAGACTTGATTCTTTTTCTTGTGAAACCTGGGAGCATATGTAACTTCACAGGATGACATCTACCTCATTTTTTACTGCCACAAATATCTCAAAAGTGTATACTCTAAAGATGATAGCAATTGAACTGACAACAATTATGTGCATGTTTACTTCGTTTGACGTATAACACAAAACTTCATGAGTGATTTAGAAACACAATACTTAAGAAAGATGTTGTGAACATAAGTAATTCTTTTGATTTATATTATCATTCAATTCATAATTTTTCATTTCTTTTTTGTCCAATTGTTTTAATAACTACATTTCTAACAAATAATTGAATAAAAATCCACATTTATTTTACTACTACAACATAATAAGAGAGGTAAATCCTAGAGTAGCAGAATGGCTAAATGATATCATGATGGACAAGTGAACTCTTTCAAGAAACAATAATCGACGATGGGACATATGACTATAAATCTTGAAGAGTCGATTGACTCGATTCTAAAGAAAACAAGAAATCCTTCAATCTCTTATATGTTGATGACAACATACACCTGTAACAACAAGTTTTTCACATATAGGGGCAAGCAGATGACAACCATGATGATTGTTGGTCATATCTACTTTGAAGGGACAACAAAGACATTATATGATGCATAATATAAAACAAACACTCATATAATGCTTTCATGAACATGAAATTTTTGGTGGAGGAAACACAAAATTCAAGAGAGGTACAACCATTAGGTCTATTTACAATCTTCTTGGACGATTTATGGTGGGACGATGGGAAATTCCGAAAACTACACATACCATGTCCCTATGTGTTTACTTCATGCAAACATGCACACAACGATTTTGCTATGTAAAACATAATTGTGTACATATTGGAATAAGTCTCTCATATTTTTGAAGGCTCTCTGAAGAACTCATAAATGAAAAGTATTGGTCTTCTTACACTAGGAAGATAATATACCTAAATCTAGAAATGGAAAGAGCATCAAAGGAAATACCTAAGTTAGGCCAGATAAACACAAAGATTGACATAAGGGAACAACATTGTCAGTCCAAAAAATATTCTTACTATTACAAACCACAAAGAACATATCCAAAAATTGTTGGGGCATCCAATTCTCGTTGTTGGTTATGTTTTATTTAAGACAACATATTTTGTGTACAAGTTCTCAAATATTTAATGAATGTACATTTCATATTGTTTTCCTCTTCATCTTTAACATATACTTCAACATTGTAGTACTTAACAAAAAATTTCAAATAATGAACAAACATCTAAAATAATTCACAATGACAATAATGTTACACAAACAATACCCATCCACAATTTTCTTTGAGTATATACAAAAAGAGTCCACATGTCTCCATAATGTGATTTATGGCAAGACACATTGGACATCGTCACATCAGTCACCTATAAATAGTTTTTTTTCAGGACACACAACTCAACAATGTGAATAGCCACATCAACCCTTCATAAATGACTTTTCATCAAAGCACACAACACAATTATTTTTTGTTATATGCACCTTCACATCAGTCCTCCATAATTAATTTTTGTTAGCACACACAACTAAAAAAATATGTTCCACACGTTAGTAATCTCACCAACACCAATATTGTAATATCATTTTATCATTTGATGTGCCTGCATTTAGACCTGTCAAACATAGTGATCTAATATACACCATTAATTTCACACGTCACAACAACCATGTCTATTTGTAGGCATTTGATTCCTCACAATAAATTTAACCATCCACCACACTAAAACCATTATGTTAAAATACATCCTTTTTACCAAACATACAAAATCCTCCATCTTTTCACAACTTGAAAATTCTTCTTCAAATGGACCAAATTTGTATCATAAACACAAATATATATATTTTTAATTCTAGTCGTGTTGTTGTCTTTGCAAATGGTCAAATAACAGAAACTATTGAAAGAGTCCACTTAGAATGTCCATATCCTAAATTGTTTTGTATCTCACACAACTGTACCTTTTCTGATTTTGAAGGAAAATGTGTGCTTTATTTGGGACTTTCCGATCAAATAACATTGAAGAAGTTGTACTACTACCAATCTTAACTAATGAAACACGATCAAATTAGGTACAATATTTGTTCAAATATTAACTAATGACAATGTTTCTCAATTGTTAACTTGGAAGTCTCAATTTTCATTTGTTACAATGATTGAACTGTACGTCATTTTAACAATATCCATGGAAGAATTTTATGGTTTCTAAACTCACCCACTACATCAAACTCTTGAACAAATCAATACCCAATCAATTTCACAAAAGCTATAATCTACTACGTTGTAGGGATGACAATGCGAGTTGGCCCGCCCCGCGTAGAGATTGTAGGTTGATTTTATTGGCCAACTCACATAAAAAATATTATTTTAAATTAATGAAATAAAAATTATAAATAAAAAATTTGGATAATTTTTTTTTATTAAGTTAATATTTTTTTTCTTATTTAGATGAATTAGGTAAATGATCTCATATTATTATTCTCACAATAAATGCGTAAAAAAATTATAATGATGTCCAAAGACTTACCAAGTTATAGAATCTGAAAGTTAAAATTTGTGTTTCGAATTGTACAATATTCTAGATTCCACAATCCATATTTGTATTTCATATTGTAAAATTTGGAATGGATAATTTTAGAATTTTTTAGAATATGAGGATGCAGGAAGAAATTATGGGGTGTAGACTGTAACATCCTAAATTTTAGCCATACATAATGAAATAAAAGTAAAACAAGCAATATCTAATTACAAATAACATATATTACTTTCTCTTATGTGTATCTCAAAAGAAATATCCCTCTTCATAGGGATTTAATATATACATCAAAAGTTTTAACAACAAAACAAAGTATTCAAATAAAACTATCTCATTCTCCAGCTACTCACTAAGGAGCTCTATTACCTGCAATCTCATCTGCTCCCGTGTAAAACACGATCATCACAGATAAAGAAACAAACACAAACAAATAACAGGGTAAGCTATCTATATAAAAAGTTTTGACATAATTCAAATTTTAAATTAATAAACATAATTCATCAATTCTCATGCGATTTCTCAAACCATCAAGTGTCTATTACATTCATAAAATTCATATTTCATATGTCGGACTTCTACTGACTCATAA